>OBKV01001422.1_pt1 | contig 15288 bp, 9 predicted proteins | sample 1517301 | NCBI WGS metagenome assembly OBKV01 (sample SAMN04571685, study PRJEB22368) | human gut metagenome | biome: human gut; material: stool | host: Homo sapiens | place: Luxembourg | collected 2012-06-29 | reverse complement strand
CCCTGATGGCTCAAACTTGCATCACCACGCCAGATGGTATTGACAGAATGAGGATTGGTTGCGTAAGTAACAGGCAAACCATTCTCCAAAACGTTGACATCGGCAGAAGGCAAGCCTATCTGAATCTCACGAGGACCATTCGCACTGGCTGCATTGAGCATCACATTACGATTACCCTCTTCCTTAGTGCATGAATCAGTGAGGTCAAGTGTTTGGTTCAGCTTACTCAAGTGGTTCCGTAAGCTATCGGAGACGACTCCGGAAGCAGACGCAGATAGCTTCGTTGACTAACGCAAGTACTTGAGTTGGCTAACGCAAGTACTTGAGATGCTCAACGCAGCCTGTTTCGATGGGTCATGTAGGCTAATACCCGAAAACGTTAACGAACAATAAAAAACAGCTTAGATTTTGTGGAAACGCATCTTTTTTGTACTTTTGGGAAAAATAAGGCAGGAATGACTGAGCGAAAGATCATACATATCGACATGGATGCCTTCTTTGCAGCTGTAGAGCAGAGAGACAATCCGGAACTTCGGGGCAAACCGGTAGCGGTGGGCTTCGACGGACCTCGTGGTGTGGTTTCTACAGCCAGCTATGAAGCTCGAAAAAGGGGCGTTCACTCGGCGCAATCCATTGCTCAAGCCAAGCAGCGCTGTCCAGATCTCATCATCGTGCCGTGCCGGCATTCTTATTATGCAGAAATATCTCATCAGATACATCAGATATTCCAGGAATACACCAATCTCATTGAACCCATCTCCATTGATGAAGCCTTTCTGGATGTCACTCACAACAAGAAAGGGATAGAACTGGCGGTGGACATAGCCAAGGAAATCAAGGTCCGTATCAAGGAGGCAACAGGTCTCACAGCCTCAGCAGGTATCAGCTACTGCAAGTTTCTCGCCAAGGTGGCATCCGATTACCGGAAGCCAGACGGCATCTGCACCATCCATCCCGATAAGGCTCTCGATTTCATCGCCCAGCTCCCTGTAGAGGATTTCTGGGGCGTAGGCAAGAAGACCCTACAGAAGATGCACTTCATGGGCATCTACAATGGTGCCGACCTACGGAAAGTATCCGAAGAACATCTGGTAGAAGTGTTCGGAAAAGCCGGATACATCTTCTATGATTTCGCAAGGGGGATAGATGAACGACCTGTCATCACCTACCGGGAACGGAAATCGGTAGGCTGCGAACAGACTTTCCTGGAGGATATCTATGCCAAGTCGGCAGTGATTATCGAACTCTACCATACGGTTCTTGAACTGCTGGAGCGAATCGCCAAGAGCGGTTTTGAAGGAAGGACCTTAACCCTAAAGGTGAAGTTCTCGGATTTCACCCAGATTACCCGCAGCATCTCTCAGGAGAAGATTCTGACGAAAAAGGACGATATCCTTCCCCTGGCCAAGCGACTGCTTCAACTGGTAAATTACTCTTCGAGCCGTCCCATCCGTCTGTTGGGCCTATCCGTAAGCAATGCCACCTCAGAAGAAGCCCGGAAGGAAGACAAGGAGAACAGTACTCTGAAACCTGAGTACCGGGAGCTGGAACTCGAGTTTAAGGAATGGAAAGAATGAGAAAGGTGATGAGAAGGAGATGAAATGAAAGAAGAAAAGGAGATAAGCCCCGAATAGAAAGTGAAAAGCAGCTGACAGGCATATTCCTGCAGCTGCTTTTTCATTTTTACTGTTTTTTTTTCCAAAAACTAACATAAACCAATCTTAAACAACTAACTAACATTTTCCCAAAACAATCTTTTACCTAAAAGAAACTAATTACCTCTGAAAAACAATCCTATAAACCAAAATAACTAAAACCTATATACTTACTAAACCTATGAACTTACTAAATCTTAAACTTTATAAACCATTAAAACCTAAACTTAAAAACTTGCAAATATTACTACCTCAAATACTTGAAACAATTTATTAACTTCAAATTTCTGGTGCAAAAGTATAAAGATTTAGCGAAAGTCATGGATAATTATCGTTCAAAAACTAGAAAAAAATGGTACTTTGCACTCTTTTCATCGAAAATGAACGATTTTTGCACCTTTCCCGAACGATTTTTTGAATCGCTATCGGTTATTTCCTTGAAAAAGAGTAAGGAGCATCATCTTTATGAGTACCTCGCTGCAAGTTTGGTTGCTCAGAAAGTCGATAGGTAATCTGTGTTCCCTGCATCAAAGAACGCATATCAAGATAGTTATGCTGGTAAGATTTGCCATTCAGCAACATTTCATCCACATAGCATCCCTTGCCTTCCGACTGGATATCTACTTCCTTGCCGTTCTCCAAATGAAGTTTCATCGACTTGAAATAAGGAGTTCCCAACACATACTGGCCACTTCCTGGACAAACAGGATAGAATCCCATCGCCGAGAAAACATACCAGGCTGAAGTCTGACCATTATCCTCATCACCACAATAGCCATCAGGTGCTGGCGTATAAAGCTTGTCCATCACCTGGCGAATCCAATACTGAGTCTTCCAAGGCTGACCGCTATAGCCATAGAGATAGATGGCGTGCTGGACAGGCTGGTTGCCATGTGCATAATTTCCCATATCCATCACCTGCATCTCACGGATTTCATGAATCGTATATCCATAGTAACTATTATCGAAGACAGGAGGCAGGATAAAGACAGAGTCGAGCATCTGATTGAAAGCATCCTTACCACCCATCAGCTGGATCAATCCCTGAGGATCATGGAACACCGACCAGGTATAATGCCAGGCATTACCCTCAGTAAAGGCATCACCCCACTTCAGAGGATTGAAAGGAGACATAAACTTGCCATTCTTCAATCTGCCACGCATCAGGGTTGTTTCCTTATCAAACACCTTCAGATAATTCATCGCACGCTTGGCAAAAGGCTTCAGCTCCCTAGCCGACTTTCCCAAAGCCTTACCCAACTGATAGATGCACCAGTCATCGTAAGCATATTCCAAGGTACGGGCTACACTCTCATTGATCTTCACATCGTATGGCACGTAACCCAACTTATTGTAATACTCATATCCCAAACGTCCGGTAGAGTTTACCTGTGGATGAACAGCCTGGGTACCATGAACCACAGCCTGCCAAAGCGTCTCCATATCATAGCCGCGCAAACCGGAAAGATAAGCATCGGCTACCACAGAGGCAGAATTATTACCTACCATACAACCACGATGACCCGGACTCGCCCACTCTGGCAGGAAACCACTCTCCTTATAAGTATTGGCAAGACCTTTCTGAATCTTCACGTTTTCAGATGGATACATCAGGTTGAGAAGAGGGAAGAGACAGCGGAAAGTATCCCAGAAACCAGTATCCGTGAACATATAGCCCTTCTGAACCGTACCATTGTAAGGACTGTAATGCACGATTTCGCCAGCAGCATCCTTCTCGTAGAAAGCACGAGGGAAGAGTACCGAACGATAGAGACAGCTATAGAAAGTACGGAGATGATCGATACTCTCATCCTCGACCTCTATCTTTCCCAGAACTTCATTCCAGCGCTGACGGCCCTGCTGTTTGAGCTGATCCATATCCGCCTGTCCCAATTCCTTGAGATTCTGCATAGCCTGAGCACTGCTGATAAACGAAGAAGCTACACGTGCCTGAATTTTCTCTCCACGCTGACGGGTTTTGAAAGTAATGATGGCACCCACGTGGTTTCCCTTCTGTTCGCTGGCAGAAATCAGTTGACCATCCTTCACACTGACAAATGCATCAAAGTCGTGATCGAACTCGATGACAAAGTAATTGCGGAAATTATCAGGTACTCCCCCACTGTTGCGGGTAGAAAAACCGATTACTTTCCGTTCAGCAGGAATCACCTGAATGCAACTTCCCTTATCAAAGGCATCAATCACCACATTTGCCTGATCAGTCTTCGGGAAGGTGAAAGCCATCAAGGCAGCGCGCTCCGTAGGGCACAACTCTGCCGTTACATCATAGTCTGCCAGATAGACACTATAATAATAAGGTATAGCCTTCTCTGCCTTGTGAGAGAACCAGCTGGCTCGCTTCGCCTCATCAAAGACCGGTTTACCCACGGTAGGCAAGAGAGAGAACTGACCATAATCATTAATCCAAGGACTTGGCTGATGCGTTTGCTTCAATCCTCTGATTTTTTTAGCTGAATAGGTGTATTGCCATCCATCCCCCATCTTTCCGGTCTGAGGAACCCAGAAGTTCATACCCCAAGGCATTGCTATGGCTGGATAAGTATTTCCTGTAGAAAGCTCGGGGTTGGAATCTGAACCCACGAGTGGATTGACGAAATCTACGGCATTCGTTACGTTCACCTTGACTGCATGTGCCAGCAAGGTGAGACATACAAATAGTAATAAAAGTGATTTTCTTTTCATTTTCTTCTGAAAATTAGTTATTATTAGAAACTACGTAAATTATATGATGTCATATTATACATTTCCTACATCTCCCGGTAAAATACCATACTCATCCTTAAAACACTTGGTGAAATAAGAAGGAGCAGAGAAGCCCACATCATAGGCAACTTCGGAGACACTCATACTGCGGGATTCCAGCAAACGCTTTGCTTTCGCCAAGCGAGCCTTGCGGAGCAGATCAACGACAGAAGAACCCGTCATCGCCTTCACCTTGCGATAAAGCTGGACGCGGCTCAAGCCTATCTGCTTACCGATATCCTCGACGCCAAACTCGCTATCCGAGAGATTCTTCTGTATGATGGCGTGAAGCTGTTTCATAAACTGCTTATCACGATCTTCCAGATGAGAATCGGCGATTTCCTGCTCTGCCTCCAGAGTGCCCTGGAAAAGATGCTTCAGAAGTTTGCGCTGCTTCAACAGATTCTCTATACGTGCCAGGAGCACCTTGCTGTGGAATGGCTTGGTGATGTAGGAATCGGCACCATGTTCATAACCCTCGGCACGATGCTCTTCCAGATTCTTCGCCGTAAGCATGATGACAGGGATATGAGAGGTTGCCGTATGGGTCTTCAGATTCTGGGTAAACTCCAAACCGTCCATCACCGGCATCATCACATCACAAATCACCAGGTCGGGAACTTCCTTCTTGGCAACATCCAGTCCTTCCTTACCATCAGCAGCTTCCAGAACGATATAATCATCCTGCAGAAGGGTATGCTCATACTGACGGATATCATTGTTGTCATCGATAACCAAGACGGTTGGCTTATTCGCATATTCGCTCAGCACCTGCTGTACTTTTCCACTTTTTCTCTCTCCATCGTCGATATATTGCAGTTCTGACTCACTAATCAAAGTTTTACATTCTGATAAAGAAGCATTTACAGAGTTATCCACATTATCCACATCCGTGTGGATAACTAGCGACTTATCCTCCTGCTCACGAGGAATCACCACGAAAAAGTCGGATCCCTTACCCAATTCACTTTCTACACGAGCCTCGCCATGATGCAATTCAACAAACGACTTCACCAAAGCCAAGCCGATGCCCGTACCGCTTGCTGCTCCCTTAGCCTGGAAGAAACGCTCGAAAATCTTGCCAGCCTCTTCCTGCGAGATTCCCTTACCGGTATCCCTTACATCCAGGCGGAACTTTCCATCCTCATCTTTCAGAGATACGAAAATATCGCCACCGGCAGGTGTATATTTCAAGGCATTGCTCAGAAGATTGAAGACAACACGAGCTATCTTCTCCTTATCTGCAACCACCTCCTGAGAACCGACAGAATCAGTTATATCCAAATGGAGCTTGATTTGCTTACGTTCAGCAGTAAGCTGGAAATCGCCTACCCACATTTTCAATGCTTTCACCAGATCGAAGCGATAGAGAATCAACTCCATCTTTCCGTTCTGAATCTTTCGGAAATCGAGGATACTGCTCACCAGTTGCTGCAGAGCTACCGCATTACGCTTCACCATCTTTAAAAGTTCACGACTCTTTCCCTTGATACCACTGTCCTCCAGCAGCATTTCCACAGGATCGGCAATCAATGTCAATGGAGTACGGAGCTCATGACTGATATTCGTAAAGAACACCAGGCGGGAATGGGTGAGTTCCAACACCTCCTCGTTCAGTCGTTTCAACTCCGCGTTCTTGCTTTCCAATTCCCCATTCACTCTTTTCAACTCTCCATTGGTTCTCGCCAATTCCTCATTCAGTTTAGCCTTCACCACATAACTGCGGAAAATCATGGCAGCAGCGACTATACAAACCAGCAAGAACAGGCACAAGCCTATCAACATCACTTTCTGGGAATTATAGTCAGAAAGATACCGATCCACCTGTTTATGCAAAGCCTTCAGATTATGAGCCTGTCGTTCAGCGTCTCTGGCTTCCATCAACGTAAGTTCCGCATTTTCCTGGGTAATGATAGATGTACTGAGATAGTTTTTCCGCTCAAAAGGCTGATGCTTCAGGATCTTCATCGCCAAGGCAATCACCTCATCACCCTTGGTAGGATAAAGATAGGAAGCCTCGAAGATGCCATCGCGCACCAGCTCCAGGCCACCACCCTTGGTAGCCATTCCATCAACACCCGTAAATTTATAACGATGCTGCAGCCCCATCTGCTTGGCAGCCTCGTAGGCGCCCCATGCCAGACGATCGTTGTGAGCAAAGACATAATCAAAATCCTGTGTCTTCTTCAGGATGCGCTTCATTGCCTGAACGCCTCCTTCCTCCTTCCAGTTGCCTCCTTCAGAAGCAATCACCTGGATACCCGGATATGGTTTAATGGCATCCATGAAACCAAGATGGCGCTCCATGGCAGGCGAAGATCCATCCAATCCACAGATTTCAACAATGCGTCCCTTACCCTGAAGCTTTTGAGCTATAAAGGTACCCATCGACTTACCGATATGATAGTTGTCGCAGCCGATGAATGCAGTATATTTATCGGTATTGGAGATACGATCATACAGAATCACCGGGATTCCCTTCTCGTAGGCACGCTCCACCGCCTTGGAAATCGCACTCAGCTGATTAGGAGAGATGACCAGCAAATCCACGCCCTCATCCACGAACTGATTAACCTGTTTGTTCTGCAACACATTGTCATCATTCGAGGAAGCAAGCTTCACAATCAGAGAATCATTGAGATATTCTCCCATCTTCAGCTCATCATTGAGCTTGTTGCGCCAGATATCCTCGGAGCATTGGGATACGCCAATGACAAACTTCTTTGGCTGCTGCTTGCATGCTGCCAAAGAAAGTCCCAAACCTATATATATAATAAGGTATAAATATCGTTTCATATATATTGTATTGTTTAAATTTATAGATTGATAGGCTCTAAAAGAGTTGCCTCTACAAGAGTTTCGGTGCAAATTTACTATTTTTTTTTGGATTTTAGCGCATTTGGTACGTTTTTTACAAATTAAGGTTCATTTTTTATAAAGAGAATCTACAGAAATCATCGTATCTTTGCAGCGGATAAAGGAAACAACTCCTTCTTCCGAAAACAGAGAATCAATAAAAATAATACAATAACTAGAGAATAGATAACATTAGTATAAACAACAAAACTAACTATATTATGGCTGAAGTTAAAAATTTTAGAGTAGAGGCAGACCTTTTAGGTGAACTCAAAGTTCCTGCTGAAGCACTTTACGGTGTACAGACACAGCGCGGTATCAACAACTATCACATTTCCCGTAAGACTATGAGAGCTTACCCTGATTTCATCATCGCTATCGCTTACGTGAAGTTGGCAGCTATCGAGACCAACCATACCCTCGGTGTAATCAACGATGAAATTTCGGGTTCTATCTCTCAGGCTTGCCGCGAGATCATCGAAGGCAAATGGCATGAGAACTTCCCTATCGACATGGTACAGGGTGGTGCTGGTACTTCTGTAAACATGAATGCCAACGAGGTGATTGCTAACCGTGCACTCGAAATCATGGGTCACGAGAAGGGTGACTATCAGTTCTGCTCTCCTAACGACCATTGCAACTGTGGACAGAGCACCAACGACGTTTACCCAACCTCTATCCGTTTGGCTTTGATTCGCATGAATACACACCTGGTAGGTGCTTTGACTGGTTTGATCAGCGCATTCCGCTACAAGGCAGACGAATATGCAGACGTTATCAAGATGGGCCGTACCCAGTTGCAGGATGCAGTTCCAATGTCTTTCGGTCAGGAATTCAATGCATACGCCAACAACCTGGAAGAGGAAATCCTCAATCTGGAGCGCAACGTGAAGCTCTTACATGAGATAAATATGGGCGGTACTGCTATCGGTACAGGTTTGAACGCTGTTCCTGGCTTTGCCAAGCTTTGTGCTGCCAACCTCAGCAAGTTGACTGGCGAAAACTTCGAAACAGCTACCGACCTGGTAGAGGCTACCCCTGATACCGGTGCTTACGTAAGCTACTCTTCAGCTCTGAAGCGCTTGGCAATCAAGCTGTCTAAGATTTGTAACGACCTACGCCTGATGGCTTCTGGTCCTCGCTGTGGTCTGAACGAAATCAATCTCCCTGCTAAGGCACCAGGTTCTTCTATCATGCCAGGTAAGGTGAACCCTGTTATCCCTGAGGTAACCAACCAGGTTTGCTTCAAAGTTATCGGTAACGATGCTACTGTAAGCTTCGCAGCAGAGGCTGGTCAGTTGGAGTTGAACGTAATGGAGCCTATCATCACCGAGAGCCTCTTCGAGAGCTTGACATGGATGAAGAACGCTATCGAGACTTTGACTTCTGAGTGTATCCTCGGCATCACCGTCAACAAGGAGCGCTGCTACGAGATGGTAAAGAACAGTATCGGTATCGTTACTGCCCTCAATCCTATCATCGGCTACAAGAAAAGTACTAAGGTTGCTAAGGAAGCTCACGCCACAGGCCGTTCCGTTTATGACATCGTCATCGAACAGGGCATTCTGAGCAAGGAAGAGCTTGACAAGGCACTCGATCCTAAGGAGATGTTGCAGTCACACAAATTTACCCTGAAATAAATTTTTCCATAACCAGTCAGCTTATTAGCTGACAAACAAAAAACCTGTAAGCGTATTCTCACCAAAAGAATATAGCTTACAGGTTATTTGTTATACATAAAGCTTAAATGCCGTGTAAGGGCAAAAGCCTTCAACATCAGCCTTGGTTCCGATATGCCAGCGGCGTCATTCCCGCTCTCATCTTAAAGAAATTCGTCATAGCACTCTGATCGCTGAAATGCAGATGGTCTGCTATTTCTCCCATCGTCATGTCCGATTGCTTCAGGAGATTGCAGATTTCCTTATAGAGCAGGGAAGTGATGTGATCATTCACGGTGGTTCCCGAAATATCCTTGATCATCCTGGATAGATAAGGTGCAGAGACATTCAACTTGTCGGCATAGAACCTGATCTGCCGCTCGGTCTTGAAATAACGATACAGAAGATGAAGGAAAATCTCATAAACTTCCTTCTTGTGACGTAAATCGCGAGTCACCGATACATTCTCGTAAGGAAGTTCCGAAACCAAAAGCTTCAGGACATTCACCATCGACTGGATCATCTCTACCTTGTAGATGTGCTGATGACGCACGATATCACGAATGATGTGAAAGATATCGATGGCAGCATTCTGCTTGTCATCAGATAACTGATACACCACATCGGCCGTAATCTCCTCATCCACCAGGATGCACTCAGCCTCAAAATCCCTCGACATCTCGGAAAAAGCAATGACATGCTTGGGCGAGACGACCAGCAATTCACCTGCCGAAAGCGACCTGCCGGAATTATTGGCTTCAGTATTTTGCTGAAGTACCCCCATTTTGATTCTTCCCCTGGTCACCAACACGAGTTTCGTGAACAGGGTGCGCTCTAGAGCCATCTCTATAAAATCCTTTTCGCATAGATCGTCTATATAAATATGTGCGGCATAAGCCCCAAAGATACTTTCAAGATGGTGGCGAGCGGCAAACTCTTTTAAATTGTAAACTTGTTGCTGCTTCATAAAGACTCAAATTCTTAGTTGGGGGCAAATTTACTATTTATTTTTGAAAAATGCAAGAAATGTATGGATAATAAATGTGAAGAACTTCTAGCAGATTCGGTTATCAACAATCGTTATCCAAACATGGCTAAACAGATTATCAGGTACTTATATTTCTTTTCCACAGTTATCAACACCCCTGTGGAAAACTTTATCAAGACTTTTATGGAAAAATGGGAAAAGTTTGGCGCACAAAAAAGACACTAACTAAAAAGTTAGTGTCTCAATGTAGCGGGAGGGGGCCACGATCCCTCGACCTCCGGATTATGAATCCGACGCTCTAACCAGCTGAGCTATCCCGCCATCCTTTACAAGTCATTTCTGATTTGCGGGTGCAAAGGTACAACAATTATTTGGTTCCACCAAATTTTTTCGGAGAAATTTTCGAAAAAAGTTTGTTTTTTCTTTTTTTTGCTCAAATTCCGACCTATTTACACCTATTGTATATATAAAAAAAGCGAAAAAGAAAGGATTTCTATTTTTTTTGTGTAACTTTGCAGGCTGAAACGATAGCTGTTTACCTCAAAATGACGAGAAAACAGCTTACTAGAAAAAAAGAAATGCTTAGAATTAAGAAATTAGACATATTTATAGCCAAGCAATTTGGACTTCTCTTTATGGGAACCTTCTTCATCTGCCAGTTTGTGCTGATGATGCAGTTCCTGTGGCGATATATCGACGATCTCATCGGAAAGGGAATCTCGATGGACGTGATGGCGCAGTTCTTCTGGTACATGGGTCTGATGCTCGTACCTCAGGCATTGCCGCTTGCCATCCTCCTCTCCTCACTGATGACTTTCGGTAATCTCGGCGAAAGTTCAGAGCTCACTGCCATCAAGGCTGCCGGCATCTCTCTGATGCAGGCTTTCCGCTCGCTCATCGTCATCACCATCATCATCATGTTCGGATCCTTCTACTTCCAGAATAATGTAGGTCCTCACTCCAACCAGAAGCTGGCACAACTCCTCATATCCATGAAGCAGAAGAGTCCGGAACTGGAAATCCCGGAAGGCATCTTCTACGATGGAATCCCGAACTGCAACCTCTATGTGCAGAAGAAGGATATGAATACAGGAAAGCTCTACGGCATCATGATCTATCGCATGACAGACAGCTACGAAGATGCCGCCATCATCCTTGCCGACTCGGGAATGCTGCAAAGTACTGCCGAGAAGAAGCACCTCGTGTTGAGTCTCTACAGCGGAGAATGGTTTGAGAATATGAAGAGCAGCGAATTCGGCAACAGTGCTGCCGTACCATACAGAAGAGAGACCTTCGTTTCCAAGAAGATCGTGCTCGACTTTGATGCCGACTTCAACCTTACCGATGCCTCGTCGCTTGCCAACAATGCCAAGGGAAAAAGTCTGTCGGAGATCTTCCACTCCATCGACTCCATCAACGGACTGTATGATTCCATAGGAAAGAACTATCTTTCGGAGGCAAATGCCCGATTCTACCGCACGATACAGGTAAACAAGGTAGATTCGCTGAAAGAAATCAAGAAGGGACAAACGGAGAATTTTGACACCTTATATAATAAGCTCTCGAACGACAAGAAACTTCGGGCACTCAATGATGCACAGATGACAGCACAGCAGGAGCTCACCGACCTCAACTTCAAGGCAATGGTTACGAGCGATGCCGACTATATCATCAGGCAACACAAGATAGAAGCTATCAAGAAGTTCACGCTGGCACTCTCCTGCCTGATCTTCTTCTTCATCGGAGCCCCACTGGGTGCCATCATCCGAAAGGGAGGATTGGGATTCCCGGTCATCATCTCCGTATTCGTGTTCATCATCTTCTACATCCTCGACAATACGGGCTACCGAATGTCGAGACTGGGAACCTGGACCATCTGGTTCGGTCAAGGACTGGCTCCAGCCGTACTGGCACCAATCGCCATATTCGTCACCTACAAGGCAAGCAACGACTCTACGGTGTTCAATATGGAGATGTATAAGATGTTCTTCATGAAACTGCTCGGTCTCCGTATCAAACGCCACGTCTTCGGCAAGGAGGTCATCATCGAAGAGCCGAAATATACAGAAGATGCACAGCGACTGGAAAAGCTCAACAGCGATATCTATATATATAATAAGGTACACGAGCTGAAGAAGCTTCCAAACTTCATCAATGTGTTCTTCAAATACCAGCCCGACAACGAAATTGAACGCATTAGCGATGAGCTTGAAAACGTGATAGAGGATCTGACCAATACCAGGAACAAGGTCATCCTTCACAATCTCAACCTCTACCCTATTCTTGCGACGAAGGCTCATACCCGCCCATTCGAACGCCAGTGGCTCAACATCCTTGCAGCCATCATCGTACCTGTGGGCATCGTACTCTACCTGAGAATGTGGCGATTCAGAATCCGACTCTACCGAGACCTGAACACCATCAAGCAGAGTAACGCAAACATCATCAGTCAGATAAAGGAAATGTAACTATAAAAAGTATCAAACAAATGGCAGATATTAAACTAAATAGCATCGAAGATGCAGTAAAGGACTTCCAGAAAGGTAAGTTTGTCATCGTTGTAGATGACGAAGATCGCGAAAACGAGGGCGACCTCATCATCGCCGCTGAAAAAATCGACGCGGAGAAGGTAAACTTCATGCTCAAGAATGCAAGAGGTGTGCTCTGTGCCCCTATCACCCTGAGCCGATGCGAGGAACTCGACTTGCCTCACCAGGTATCAGACAACACATCCATGCTCGGCACCCCATTCACAGTTACCGTGGACAAGCTGGAGGGCTGCTCAACAGGAGTATCAGCCCACGACCGCGCAGAGACCATCAAGGCTCTTGCTGATCCGGCATCTACCCCACAGACATTCGGTCGTCCAGGTCACATCAATCCTCTCTATGCCCAGGACAACGGCGTTTTGAGAAGAAGCGGACATACTGAGGCAGCCATTGACCTCTGCAGAATGGCAGGACTCTATCCTGCAGGCGCCCTCATGGAGATCATGAACGAAGATGGAACCATGGCACGCCTTCCACAGTTGATGGAGATGGCAAAGGAATGGAACCTCAAGATCATCTCTATCAAGGATATGATCGAGTACAGACTCAAGAAGGAATCGCTCATCGAGGTGGGCGAAGAGGTAGATATGCCTACAGAATACGGACACTTCCGTCTGATTCCTTTCCGCCAGGCAAGCAACGGACTTGAACACATGGCACTCATCAAGGGCGAATGGAGGGAAGATGAGCCTATCATGGTCCGTGTACACTCTTCTTGCGCCACAGGCGACATTCTCGGAAGCAAGCGATGCGACTGCGGACAGCAGCTGCACAAGGCGATGCAGATGATCGAGAAAGCCGGAAAGGGTGTAGTCATCTACATGCAGCAGGAAGGCCGAGGCATCGGATTGATGAACAAGATTGCAGCCTACAAACTGCAGGAAGAAGGATACGATACCGTAGATGCCAACGTACACCTCGGTTTCAAGCCAGATGAGCGTGACTACGGATGCGGCGCACAGATGCTCCGCCACCTCGGCGTGCACAAGATGCGCCTGCTCACCAACAACCCTGTAAAGCGTGTCGGCCTGGAGGCTTATGGACTCGAAATCACAGAGAATGTGCCTATCGAAGTAGTACCAAATGAGTACAACGAGCGCTATCTCAAGACCAAGAGAGACCGCATGGGGCACACTTTGCACCTCTGATAATGTAAATTATGTTATTATTTTGCATCAAATCGCGAAATAACGAATAAATTTCTTCCGAAAAAGAAATAAAATGCTTAATTTTGCACACGATTAATTAACAATAAAATAGAATTATGGCACAATTATCTGATCGTCTTAACAGATTGGCACCATCAGCAACGCTGGCGATGTCACAGAAGAGTAGTGAAATGAAAGCTCAGGGTATCGATGTAATTAACATGAGTGTAGGTGAACCAGACTTCAACACGCCTGACAATATCAAGGAGGCTGCGAAGAAGGCTATTGATGAGAACTTCTCACGTTACTCACCAGTTCCTGGTTATCCTGACTTGCGAAAAGCTATTGTTGCCAAATTGAAAAAAGAAAACGGACTTGACTACACAGTCAACGAGGTAATCGTGGGCACCGGTGGCAAGCAGTGCGTATGCAACGCAGTACTGGCTCTCGTAAACCCTGGCGACGAGGTAATCATCCCAGCACCATATTGGGTAAGCTACCCACAGATGGTGAAATTGGCAGGCGGTACTCCAGTCATCGTAAACGCAGGTTTCGACCAGGACTTCAAGATGACAGCCGAGCAGCTTGAGAACGCAATCACCGAAAAGACCAAGATACTCATTCTCTGCTCACCAAGCAACCCTACCGGAAGTGTATATTCCAAGGAGGAGCTGGCAGCATTGGCAGAGGTTCTGAAGAAGCACCCAGAGGTATTTGTGTTGGCAGACGAGATCTACGAGCACATCAACTATATCGGCAAGCATCACAGCATTGCACAGGAGCCTGGCATGAAGGAGCAGGTGATCATCGCCAATGGTGTATCCAAGGCATACGCCATGACAGGATGGAGAATCGGTTTCCTCGCTGGTCCAGAGTGGATCATCAAGGGATGCAACAAGTTGCAGGGTCAATATACTAGCGGTACCTGCTCAGTAAGCCAGAAGGCTGCTGAGGCAGCCTACACACTCGACCAGGGTGCTGTAGAGGAGATGCGCGTAGCTTTCGAGCGTCGCCGCAACCTCATCGTGAAACTCGCCAAGGAGGTTCCAGGACTTGAGGTCAATATGCCACAGGGTGCCTTTTATCTCTTCCCTAAGTGCAACAGCTACTTCGGCAAGAGCAATGGTGAGAAGACCATCAACAACTCTACAGATTTCGCAATGTACCTCCTGGAGGAGGCTCACGTAGCCACAGTAGGTGGAGATGCCTTCGGTGATCCAGACTGCTTCCGCATGAGCTATGCTACAAGCGATGAAAACATCGTAGAGGCAATCCGCCGCATCAAGGAAGCTCTGAGCAAATTGAAATAAAAATAGGAGAAAAGAGTCCTAAAAAGGTCAACTTTGTAAGAAAAAAGCGAGATATTGGTAAAAAATGAGCCAATATCTCGTTAAAACTTCTTAATTAGGACGATAGTTTCTCAATATTTATTATCTTTGCCAAAGGAATTTGGATAACCTAAGCGTGTTTATTCAAGACAACACAAACTAGGCATACAAAACAACTAAAATAGAGCGAGAAATAAATAAGACATATTAATAATTTATTAACTAATAATTTAAAAAAGTAAAAATTATGGCAACTACAAAACAAGCAGCCCCAGCTAAGAAGTCTGCGGGCTTTCAGGGAGTAAGAGGCGCATTCTGGATCATCGTGGTATGTGCTATCATC
>OBKV01001420.1_pt1 | contig 15303 bp, 16 predicted proteins | sample 1517301 | NCBI WGS metagenome assembly OBKV01 (sample SAMN04571685, study PRJEB22368) | human gut metagenome | biome: human gut; material: stool | host: Homo sapiens | place: Luxembourg | collected 2012-06-29 | reverse complement strand
TGACATATTGCACAATAAAATAGGTACATTCTTGTTAAATATTTTTGGTACATAAGTATTGCATTTATGCATGAGCCATGGTATAATATAGATAGTGAAAGAGGTAAGGCAACACCTACAAGATTGCAGAAAGATTAAGAGGTAATATCAATGGCAAAAGTTGTAAATAAAAATGGATGCGAAATAGACTTTGAAAATGCATTATTGTTTATGGATGATGAAATCAAATCAAAGGTAGACGACATAATGCCAGATTGTTTTAGCGACCAAGAATTTTTTACTACATATGAAGAAGAACACGAAAAGGCAACTGGCGAAGAATGGTTTTTATCTTCAAGCAATCCAGTGTGGTAAAAAAGGAAAAGGGCGCAGAAATTATTTAAGAATAAAAAATAAAGGAGCAGAAAAAAAAATCTGCTCCTTTTGTTTTTTAGAATTACTCTACAAATTTACAGAATGATAAATCAACAAAACAATTAAGATTTGAATCATTAACATAATGACCCCAGTTTGTGTCAAAAGCTGATGTATAACTTGTGATTGTAAATTCTGAGCCGTTTGGAATTGTATTTCGAATTTTGCTTGTCGGGTCTGCTTTTGAATAAACATTTATTTCAGTCGGGCAAGCTATGCTTAAATAAAATCGCTGTACCTCAATGTTCCCACAATCGTTGCAATTGTCGTACCAAATCGAACATTTATTCGTTGACATATTGCACAATAAAATAGGTACATTCTTGTTAAATATTTTTGGTACATAAATGTTGACAAAGGTTGGCAGATATAGTATAATATAGATAATGAAAGATAAGTTAAGCAACACTTACAAGATTGCCAATAGCAAAGGAGAATAAGAATGATTGATTGTTCAAGAACTGAAAATTACTTCTCTGAAAAGCGAAGAATGACGAAACATAAACTAAACGGCTGTTCATATATATGTGAACTTAATTGTACCGATTGTCCTTTGAGTAGGTCAAATAACGGTGCAAGTGATACGATGCCGTGTTTTGACTTTGAAGCAATTTACCCCGAAAAGGCAATTGCAATTGTACAGAAATGGAGCAACGAACACCCGCAGAAAACATACTTAACTGAATTTTTGAAACATTACCCGAATGTTTTGCTTTATGAGAACGGAACGCCAATGAGTGTAACGCCATGTGATTTAGGTCTAATGAGCAAAGGCGAATGCCAAGAGGGTGGTGATTGTATTAAATGCTGGCATACGATAATTGACTGATAATTCTTGCTTTTTACAAAAAATCAAGAAATCAAATATTACAATTGCAAATTTAAAATGAAAGGAGTTGTTAAAATGCCAAGGGCAAGGGTTGTTAGTAGAACTATTACAGTGACACGATGCGAAGTTGTTGTCGCAAACATGAAAGATTTTACAACGAAAACAATTTTCGTCGAGATTGCTGGAAAGTTCGGAAATGAAAAAACTCTTAAAAAGCGCATAGAGCATAAGATATGTAATAACGACATTAAGTATCTTGCGCTTAAAGGGTACACCGAAATCAAGCGATGTTATGAAATGCGAGAACAAGAATTTATCGAAAAAGCAACGATAAAAGAATAATAAAAAAGGAGATATTATCATGACAAATTACAAAGCAGATATCGGCGAAAGCAGCAAGGAACTCAGCACAAGGGAAAAAATCAAGGTGAAAGATTTAACTTCTGCAATTGCAATTGACAAGGTGGTTGAACCTGAGAAACCGCTTGTTATTGCTCCCGATTTTTATGCTTATTTGATCATCCACAACGAAAAACTTCCCGAAAATGAACAGGACTATAAAACAATGGTCATTGTTGACAAGTCGGGCACAAAATACTACACGGGGTCGGACAGCGCTATTTCATCATTTGTTGACATTTTTGATGACATGATTGAGACAGCAGAGCCGTTTGAAATCGAATTTTACAAGCGTGAATCAAAGAATTACAGCGGAAAGCATTTCATTACTTGCTCGTTAGTGTAAGTGATGAAATAATTACAAAAAGCCCCGTACATTAGGTTGACGGGGCTTTAATTTTCAAAGGTTGGTGGATATGATGAAAAAGAAAAAAACATTAAATCAACTGGAATACGAAAAAGCACTTAAAAATCTAAAGCGAAGAATTAAAGCGGCTGAAAAAAGGGGCTTTCGATTTGATAAATCAGAGATATTACCGTCGGAAAAGCCGAAACGAATCACAAAAAAGCGAATTGAAAGCATAAAAAAATTAAATATTTACTCGCAAAAAGGGACAACATATTTAGACGACGAAAGCGGAAAAGTTGTCACTGGTAAAACAGGACAAACTCTTGAACGGAAAGCAAGAGCGAAAAAAGCCGCACAGACGCGAAAAGCAAGAAAAGAACAAAACTCACCAAGACCCGACCCCGTTCCGATTTATTCAGCAATTGAAAGCGTTGAAAATAGGATTGATGAAATTATTGAAGAAAACAACTGGCAATATTTACATTATCGTGGTTCGAGTGGCGAAAACTCAGCAATAAAGCTGAAAGAAATTTTTCAACGAACAAAACAAGCCTATGCAAACGCACTCGCTTTAGCTGATTTTGAAAAATATTTAGAGCAAAACGCCGATGTTATAAACAATGCCTTAGATGTTGTCATGTATGCAAGTAAACAAGACGAATTGCGAAATTATACAAGTAGTTACAGCAAATTGGCAATGATTTTTAACGGCGGTGAAATCCCCAGTCAACAAGACATGATGCGGAGTGATTAACTACGAGGGCAAGAAAATTTAAAATCTATGCATGTGATTTTGAAACAACGGTTTTTAAGGGGCAGACTTTCACGGAAGTTTGGTCGGCTTGTTTCTGTGAATTGTATAAAAAAGACGTCAAAATAATGCACAGCATTCAGGACTTTTTCAATTATTTTTTTAGCTTAAATGAAAACATTAAAATGTACTTTCATAACTTAAAATTTGACGGGAGTTTCATTTTATCGTATTTGCTCAAAGATTTAAAATATGAACAAGCATACGAAAAAATGAATGCTGACGGCTCACTTGTACGCTGGCTTGAAACAAAGGACATGAAAAATAATTCAATTAAATACAGCATAAGCGAAATGGGACAATGGTATTATATCATTGTCAAGAAAAATAATAAAATTATTGAAATTCGTGACAGCTTGAAATTATTGCCTTTCAGTCTTGATGCAATCGGTAAATCATTTGATACTGAGCATAAAAAATTGAAAATGAAATATGAGGGTTATAGATATGCTGGTTGTGAAATTACGCCCGAAGAACAGCAATACATCAAAAATGATGTGCTTGTTCTTAAAGAGGCACTTGAAATTATGTTCAATGAAAAGCATGATAGTTTGACGATTGGCAGTTGCTGTTTGAATGAATATAAAAGCATTATGACTAAACCCTTAATTGAACGGCTATACCCGAACATTGCCAAATATACTATAAATGTACCATTAGAATTTAAAAACGCAGATGAATATGTACGAAAATCTTATAAAGGCGGTTGGTGTTATTTAAAAAAGGGGCGTGAAAATAAAATCTATAATAACGGAACAACAGCAGATGTCAACAGCTTGTATCCCTCTGTTATGCATAGCGAAAGTGGGAATTATTACCCCGTAGGATTACCGACATTTTGGAGGGGAAATTATATTCCTGAAATTGCAAAGGAAAAATATTATTTTATCCGCATTAAAACACGATTTTATTTAAAAAAAGGTTTTTTACCATGTATTCAAGTTAAAAATACATTTCGCTATAAAAGTACAGAATGGCTAGAAACATCTGATTTTTACGATAAAAAAACAAACAAATATTATAAAAAATATTTAGATATAAACGGAAATGAACAGAATACACAAGTAATATTAACCTTAACTATGACAGATTTTCAACTAATAAAAGAACATTATCATTTAATTGATTTTGAAATTCTTGACGGTTGTTATTTTGACAAAGAAATTGGGTTATTTGACGAATATATAAATAAATATAAGAAAATAAAATTAAGCAGTAAAGGAGCTAAAAAAACATTAGCAAAACTATACTTAAATAATTTATACGGCAAAGCAGCAACAAATACCGATAGTTCATTTAAAGTTGCATATATTAAAGATGATTTGTCGCTTGGGTTTTATGGTGTTTATGCTTGTGACAAAAAGCCGTTTTATATTCCCGTGGGTTCTGCGATTACTTCATATGCAAGAAATTTTACTATCCGTGCGGCGCAAAAAAATTATAAAAATTTTATTTATGCTGACACTGATAGCATCCATTGCAATTGCAATCCTGCCGAAATTAAAGGAATAATGGTTGACGATAAAAATTTTTTGTGCTGGAAGCTTGAAAGTTGCTGGGACGAAGGTTTATTTGTCCGTCAAAAAACATACATTGAACACATTGTTGCAGAAAATTTGAAACCGATTGATAAACCTTTCTATAATGTAAAATGTGCTGGTATGCCAGAACAGTGCAAGAAATTATTTTTAAAATCAATCGGCGAAGATATTAACATTGATGACCTTAATATTAACGCCGATGCCAAAAATTTTTTGAAGAAAAAACGCACAATAAAAGATTTTAAAGTTGGATTGAGTGTTCCTCTAAAATTGCGACCTGTGCAAATTAACGGCGGTGTGGTTTTGACCGAAACATTTTATACAATGACCTAAAATAAAAAGCACTTGTGTTGTACAAGTGCTTTTTGTATTATCGAATCATTTTTAAAAATTAAAGCGGTGTGTAAAGCCGAAAGACAAACGGCTGAAATCAATCAGTACGCCCCGTGTGTCGCATTAATTTTATAAAAATGTGATAATCAATAAGATAAAGTCGATAAAATACATTCTTTGCATAATAAATTTTTGAAACGAAAACATCCGTTGTCAAAATAATAGCGTAAATTTGAAATGAATAAATCATTTTTTTTAATCATTACATAATTTATCCGTAAATCCTCGGTTGTGATTGCAAGTTTAAGGGGATAAGAAACATCGGCAACATCGGAACAAAAAATAATGCCTTCTTCCGCAAATTCAAAAACACCAAAGTCTTTATTTTTATAGCGTATAGTGCATAAATATTTTGATTTGCCCTTTGGCGAATCAATAAAAGCAGTGTTGTCGTTGAGGTATGATTTTTGTGATGCATATTTAACATAATCAGCGTGTTGAAATGCCTGATTAAATGCAGATGTTGCAAGCGCCTTAGATGCCGAGGCGTTATATCCCTGCTCTAAAACAAAACCGATGCCACGTAAAAAATTAGTATTTTCGCGCAACCGGGTTGACACTCCCAGCGCTACAAAATACGGGTTTAATAAGCTAACATTATTTGATAGCATGAAAATTGGCAAATAACGGTATTGCTTCCCCTCTCCACGAGCAAGTGAAGTGTGTACGCTGATTAATTTATTCAATTCATTTGTGGCGTAGTGATTTGTTTCGGATTGAAATTCATCAAATAACATTCTTTGCGCATCATTCATTAAATGCGAATATTTTTTGATTTGGTCTGCACAGTTTAAGGCTATTGCATATCCGCACACTTCACTTTTTGAATCGCCGTTTTTTGATAATAATAAATCGTAGTACATTCCGCCAGCTTTTGATTTAGCGTCCATATTATAGTCAGTAAAAAACAAAGATTTTACGCCGTTAAAAAATTTCTCGGCAATGGAATCAAGTTCATATTTAAACCGATAAATTAGTACAAATTTTTCGCCATAGTTTAAAAAGCGTTTTACAAAATACCGATTAAAAAAGGTAGTTTTACCAGCACTACGGTTTGAAGTGCATAAATAAATTTCAGGTTTGTTTCCGTTAATGTCACGCATTGAAAGAAGTTTGGTTCCGTCATAAAAAGTACTCAAATGTTCTTTTTTCACCTCGTTTCAGTTATCTATAATTTAATTATAAAGGGGTGTTGTAAAAAAGTCAATACCCTTTTATAATATAATAAAAGGTGGTGATTTAATTGATTTTTTTGTACATTGTGCCATTTGTTTTAATTTGCTTTGATTTTCTCACTGGATTTATTAAAGCAATTTATAACAAAAAACTTGACAGCACTGTATTGCGCAAAGGATTATTTCACAAGCTGGCGGAACTACTTGCGTTGATTGGATGCGGCGGCATTGATTATGGTATCAATTTTATTGATTTGCCGTTTGATTTGCCAATTTTACAGTCCGTTGCAATTTATATTTGCATTATGGAAATTATAAGCTGCTTTGAAAATTTATGCGAAGTGAATCCAGCATTGAATAACTTTTTTGCGCCGTATTTGCAAAAGTTAAAAAATGAAACGGAGGACGAAAAAAAATGACACACGGAATTGATGTTTCAGCGTGGCAAGGAAAAATTGACTTTAACAAAGTTAAAAAATCAGGATATGAATTTGTCATCCTAAAAGCTGGCGGAAATGATGACGGGTATTATATTGACACATATTTTGACTCAAATTACAAAGCAGCTAAAAAAGCAGGTTTAAAAATAGGCGCGTACTATTTTGTTAATCGTGATTTTTCGTCAAAAAATGCACAAAAAGTTGCCGATGTTTTTTACAACATTATAAAAAATAAAACTTTTGATTTGCCCTTGTTTATTGATGTTGAAACAACACCAACAAGCGCAAGAACAACAGTTACAACAGGCATCAATATTTTTTGCAGTTATTTGTGCAAAAAAGGCTATAAGACGGGTGTGTATGCATCAGCTATTAGCGGATTTATTGACCGCATTGACGCGCGTTATTTGAATCCATGTATATACAAGTGGGTTGCAAGCTACAGTTATAAGCCTAGCGATGTCGGAAAAAATAACGGCTATTGCATTTGGCAAAAATCATCAACGGGCAGAGTTAACGGAATCAATGGAAATGTTGACATTAACGAATGTTATGTTGATTTTAAATCAGCTAAAACTACAAATACAAATAAAGCTTTGACAATTGAGGATATACACAACAAATATTATAACATCTATAAGCGCTATGCAAACGATGTGATTAGCGGAAAATTTGACAATGGAACAGAGCGCAAAAACAGACTTGTTGCACTTAATATTGATTATAATTATTGCCAGTCAATTGTAAATGAAACACTTAATAAATCAGCCGAAACAGCAAAAACATCAGCAAAAGCAAAATACAATAAAATTGCAAATGACATTATAAATGGTAAATATGGGAACGGCGAAAAACGCTTTACTAATTTAAAAAATGCCAACTATGATTATACATATGCTCAAATGTTGGTAAACAATATTTTGAAAGGGTGAATCTTATGAAACTTGAACAGTTTATAAAAATCGTGCATGATTTTATCGGCGATGACACATCAGAAAGGGCGCTTAAATTTATTGATGACGTAACAAATGCTTTTAATGCGGCGATTAGCGATGACACCGAAGAAAATGAAAACTGGCACAAGAAATATGATGAATTAAATGAGGCATGGCGAAAGAAATACATACACAGATTTTTCAACGGCGAAGTGAAATTTGACATCGACGACGACGATGATGACGAAATCCGCGAAACAACAGCCGAAACAATCACGACCGAAGATTTATTTGACGGCGACAAGGACAAGGAGGAATAAATAATGCCAACAGTACCAAAAACAAAAACACTTAACGCGTCCAGTGTTGATATTTTGAACGCCATCAGAAATTCAGCAAGCACAAATTATCGCGATTTTGTGCCGACAGCAAAGAACACAGCTGAAAGCATCCGCAGTATTGGCGAAATCATCATGCAGTACACGCCATTGCAGAATGAATTTTTAAACGCTCTTGTAAATCGTATTGCAAGAGTCATCATCACGTCCAAAATGTACAGCAATCCGCTTTCGATGTTCAAAAAAGGTCTTATTGATTTTGGAGAAACAATCGAAGAGATTTTCGTAAGCATTGGAAATCCGCATCAGTATGATGTTGAAGAAAGCGAAAACAAAGTTTTTGCAAGAGAAATTCCCGATGTGCGTGCCGCGTTTCATACATTGAATTATAAAAAATTCTATAAGCAGACAATCCAGAATAAGGATTTAAATCAGGCTTTTTTATCATGGGACGGCATTACTGATTTGATTTCAAAAATCGTAAATGCAATGTACACGGCGGCAAATTATGACGAATTTGTTACCACAAAATACATGCTTGCAAAAGCAATACTTGACGGCAGGTTGTCAGCTATTACCGTCGATGCAAACGATGCAAAAGGCGCAGTCACTAAAATCAAAGGCGTGTCAAATGCCTTAACGTTCATGTCAAACAACTACAATGCGGCTGGCGTTCAGACTTTCACTGACAAAGACGACCAGTATTTGCTTGTAAATTCTCAGTTTGACAGCGAAATTGACGTTGAGGTTTTGGCATCGGCTTTTAACATGTCAAAAGCGGAATTTATGGGTCACAGAATTTTGATTGACGGTTTTGGTACGCTTGATGTTGCAAGACTTAATGCACTTTTCAAAGACGACCCGAATTATGTAGCACCGTCACAGGAGACGCTCACAGCGCTTAACGCAATTCCAGCCGTACTTGTTGACAAAAATTTCTTCATGATTTTCGACAATATGTACGAATTTACCGAAAATTATAACGGACAGGGACTTTATTGGAACTACTTTTACCATACGTGGAAAACATTTTCAATGTCGCCATTTGCAAATGCTATTGTATTTGTTCCAGCAGTACCGAGCGTTACATCTGTTACTGTTTCGCCGACGGCAATCACATGCAAAAAGGGTCAGAGCGTTCAGCTTTCCGTGGAGGTCGTGACAGAAAACTATGCGCCAAAGACAGTAAACTGGCAATCTGGCACGGACGGCGTAACTGTTGACATTAACGGTCATGTAACTGTTGCGGCATCTGTTACTGCGCAAACTGCTACTATTACGGCAACATCAACTTTTGACAACACAAAATCAGGTACTTGCACTGTTACGATTACGGACTAAAATTTATAATGTGTGTCAGGTTTTAAACTTGACACACATTATCATCAAACGAGGTGATGATAATGTATGTTGAGCCATCAACAAATATTAAACTTCTGACGAATGTGCCGCTTGACACAACCTATGAACATACCATTTATTTTGCATCGAGCGCCGCGCAGTACTCTTATTTTGCGGGACTTGCAAAACACAGCTTAACCGCTCAAACATATCAAAGAGTCAATAAAGGGACTATGCGCGTCGGACTTTCAGCTGATGTCTGTTATGATTGTAATTATTTGATGTTTCAAAATGCGGGTTTTGGTAATAAATGGTTTTACGCTTTTATTACAGCTGTTGAATATATCAACAACGCCGTCACTGAAATTACGTTTGAAATTGACGTAATGCAAACATGGTTTTTTGATTACTCGGTACAGCAATGTTTTATCGAGCGTGAGCATTCGGCAAGTGACGAAATCGGCGAAAATCTTGTTCCCGAAACGGTAAACGTCGGTGAATATGTTTTCGGTAATCGTACAACAAGCGATTTAACTCTTAATTATGTAGTTCAAACAACATGCGACCCCAATACGTATGAAGATATACTCGGGTCAGTTTATACAATGATGGGTAAAAAAATTGTTTCAGGTACTTATACTTTTGAAACGGATGCCGACAGTCTTGTTAATTATTTATACGGGATAGGACTTGACGGACAGCATTCAGACCATCAAGCAGAGCATCAAACGCAAGTCGCAAATTCGACAGTCGCTATCAACATAGCACCGACTACGATTAAAAAATTGATAACGCATTCGGGGGCGATGATTTCAGGATATGCGCCACGAAATAAAAAATTATTGCAATATCCGTACACCTTTATTTATGTTTCAAATAATCAGGGTAGTTCAGCCGTCTATAAATTTGAATATTTTTTAAATTCGAAACCTACATTTTATGTATGTAGCGATAGGTCAGGTGGTTCGCCTGCAATTCTTTATCCGTCAAATTATAAAAATCTTGGTGAAAATACTGACGAGGCTATAACAATGTCATCTTTTCCAGCTATTTCGTTTTCATCAAATTACTATGACCAGTGGTTGGCACGCACACAAACACAGACTTTACCCAATTTGCTTAATGGCATGGTAATGAGCGCTGCATCTGGCGCATTGACTGGCAATGTTGCTGGCGCTGTTGCTGGCGCTGGACTTAGTACGCTTGGAGCAATTGCAAATTTGATGAACGAGGGCGAACAAGCGAAGTTACAAGGGTCGCAGACAAACGGTCAGACAGGCGGCGTTATTTCTTACTGGCTCGGGTTGCTTAATTTTATTATTACAACAAAATGCATCACACCACAAATGGCGCATACAATTGATGACTATTTTGACAAGTTCGGGTATGCAACGCACCGAGTTAAAACACCTAATCGAAATGTACGCCCACACTGGACTTTTACTAAAACGGTTGCATGCACAATAAAGGGTAGCGTTCCTGCTGACGACGCTAAAAAGATATGCTCTATTTACAACAATGGTATAACTTTTTGGAAAAACGGTTCAGAAGTTGGAAACTATTCGCTTGACAACACCGTTTAAACGAAAGGATGTAAAAAATATGCGAAAAAAGAAAAAAACATTAACGGGTGAATCAATGTTTGACAATAACCTTAGTTATATACAGTACGTCAGGCGTTTAACTGAATTATCCGTGTCAATGTTTCAGTGGACAGGACTTCCAAGCACGGTTGACGAAAGATTTCTTGAACTGGCTTTATTTGAAAACGGTTCAGCCGTATTTTTTAAAGATGACGTCATCGGTTTTTTGTGCCTGCGCTGCATGCTGGGTGGCAATCTTAATGTGTACGATATACCAACTGACATAACAGCATATGCGGCAAACGGATATAACATGCATTTATCCCTTGACAACAGTGTGCCAATTTTTAACAATATGCTGCGAACTAACTCCGTTGATGATGTGATGATTTTTGCTAAACGGCTGTACAATATCGACAGGACGATAGACGTTAATGTTAACGCGCAAAAAACTCCCGTCTTGATTAAATGCAACGACAATCAGCGCTTGACAATGCAAAACATGTACATGCAGTATAACGGTAACACACCGTTCATTTTTGCAAACGATAAATTCGACCAACAAGCCTTGTCTGTTCTAAAGACTGATGCGCCCTTTAATGCTCCATTGCTCTACGAACTAAAAGAAAAAATCTGGAATGAGGCTCTAACATATTTAGGCATTTCAAACATTACCTATAATAAAAAAGAACGCCTTATATCTTCCGAGATTATTAACAACATGGGTGGAGTGATTGCCAGCCGATATTCAAGATTGCTAATGAGAAAACAAGCTTGCGAAAAAATAAATGCTATGTTTGGATTAAATGTAAATTGTGAATATCGTAGCTCAGACGACACAGAAAACAGCGATTTTGATAGTGATAAATTAAATTTAGGAGGTGAAAACATAGATGAGTAAATACACAACCGAGCTACGATTTATTTGTGAAACCCTCTGCGGTTATACCGAATCACAAGGACTTTCAAAAGTCGAAGAAATAATTTCAAAATCTGCACCGTTGATTTTTGATTTTGATTATCCAATTTTTGATGAAGATTATAAAATTCCGCTTGAGAAGAAAATCATCCGTCACTATTATTTGCGTGAAATAGGTTTTGAAACGCTAGGAATTTGGAAATTAAAGCTGAATGATAAGCTTAATGAAATAATGCCGTATTTCAACCAGCTATATGAAAGCGAACTGCTGAAATTTAATCCTTTAGTTGATGTTGATGTTAAAACAACATCAAACACAGCTGACAAAGGTAACACTGATATTTCGCAATCAGACACAAAAAACACGACGGAAACGGAAACTAAAAAAGATGTGTTCTCAAGCGCAGAACATTCTGCGTTTGAATCATCGAAATCAGGCAGTTCAACCGCTGAAAACAAAAGTGACGTAACTTTAACTAATGCATCATCATCTTCAAATTCTGGAACAACCTCCGATAGTTCCACAACTGCAAAAACATATGATGATAATGATGATTATTCAGACACACCGCAAGGCTCAGTCGGCAATTTAGATAATCTAAGATATCTAACTAATGCAAGGCATAAGCATGGTAATTCGTCAGACACAACAACAGCAAAAGGCACATCAACGGGCGAACTAACTTCATCATCAACTGACACATCAAAAAACACAAGCACAAATAAAGAAACAACGGCAGACACTGAATCAACAACAAATGATAAAACTTTTAATTCAACTGATAATGTCGATTCATCCCGTAAAGGTTCAGCATCTGCTAATATGAGTTCAAACACAAACACAACAAACACGCAAGATTATCTTGAAAACATTATAGGTAAAAGAGGCGGACAAACCTACTCAGCGATGTTAAACGAATTTCGTAAAACTTTCTTAAACATCGACAAGATGATTATGGACGAGTTATCAGATTTGTTTATGACAATTTATTAAAGGAGTGAATATTTTTTATGAAGGCAAATTTTACACCAACATTAGAGGATTACACCAATCAAAAGCCGTTTAGATTTTGGTGTCAAAAAGTGCTGCCGTTAGTTTATGATGATAGTATATCATATTATGAGTTGCTCAACAAAGTTGTACACTATTTAAACAACGTTATAAAAGATGTTTCAGCAATGGGCGGCAACATTAACGATTTACTTGATGCATTCATCAAACTACAAAACTATGTCAATTATTATTTTGACAACTTGGATATTGAATCCGAAGTCAATAACATAATTGACCGAATGATAAAAGACGGCACATTTAGCGCGCTATTTGGAACTGCTGACACAGTAGAGGTCATGCAAAACACCCTTTATAGCGTCGGTCGTTTTGTTACAACTGAGGGTTATTATTACAAGGGCGACGGCGGCAATAACACATATATTACAACAGCAGAATCAGTAAACGATTTGTCAATTAAATCTAAAAAAGTAGATAACCTTTACTTTACAGCAGTTGAAATTTTTAATGCCAAAAAATTTGACGCCACAAGCTCTAATGTACAGACAAATGACCGCGGCAGTGCATCAATCAATATTTTAAGATATGGTTGCAAAAAATATCCTACTGAAAATGGCGAATATCCAGAAAGCAGTGAAATAAGTAATGAGTATGATTGCTCTTCAATTCTCAATTCGTTGCTTTCTTACGGGCTATCACTTTTCATTCCGAATGGCACATTTATTTGTACACATTCCCTTTACGCTCTTGAAATTAACCTTGAATTATCGAACAATGCAAGATTACTTTATGACGGCGAAGAAACGCAATATTTTATAGCCGTCAATACTGCAACCACTGGAGCTAAAACGTTTATCACCTATCGCTCACGCATAAGCGGTGGCATTATTGATATGCACTATAAGACAAAATACGGTGTATGTGCTAATCGTTGCGTTGGCTTGATATTTGATAACGTAATCATTCAACATTTTTTGAGAGAGGGCATATATCTTGGCACAATTAACGCCGAAATTCCCGAATATGTGATTGAAACAAGGGTCGTTAATTCAACTATCCGAAATTTCAGGCGTGGTACATTTACAAAAGAAGGTAGCACAAAAACATACCCCTACCCGTGGGGTGCATACGGTATTTATTCAGGTGGTACAGATAACTTCTTTTCAAACATAATTATCCAGAACACCCAGCGCGGTGTATATACTGGGTCAGACGATAAATTTACAAACGTGCATATTTGGCAAAGTTTGGGCGCATTATATGATAGCTCAATAGATGATGATTATAGCGACTATTTCAAAGAGTCAATCGGTTTTGTTTTGCCCCCGAATGCCGTATGCAGTTTTGCAAATTGCACGATTGATAATATGCGCACTGCTTATTATTTGCAGGCTTTTACAAATGTTTCCGAATTTGGTACGATGTTCTTATTCTCGCCACAGGTCATTGATGCAATCGTTCTTAATGACAAGGTCGGCGGACTGCGATATGTAGCTTTTGCAAATAACGCCGCTGGCATTGAAAATATGGATCTCGTATATTCCGCTCAATTTCATTCTTTCGGCGCGCAATTCACTTTGCCAATTAAACAATTAGTGTCAGGTAATGTCAATCCACTGATAAGACTTGTACCCGATAGCGTAATCAAACAGTTAAACGGCGTAAACTTTAGGATATATACTAAGCGGTGGAATTTTGAGGGTTATTATCCGACGGTAAACATGACAAATCAAGTTGAGTATGGATATAACGCTAACAGGACATTACTTAATTTTGACGGCAGTACAACTAATGTAATCAAAGAGACAACAGACTTGGATGCACTTACAAAAATTGGAGCGTTCAGCGCGACATCTGGACTTTTAACTAACTACCCCGCTGATTTTCCGAGCGGCGATGTTGTAATTCTCAATGTTGGCACAGATAACCGAGTAGCACAAGTTATATACCATCAGACTTACAGTGCATATCGCTTTATCTACAATAATAAGGGTGTAATTACACGCACGCCGTGGCGCAAAGTTTATCAGTTATCCGTTGTTAAACTTGGCAAATATCGCGTTGCTTGCCCGACTGAAATAAATGTTTATTCAAAAGCAGACCCGACAAGCAAAATTCGAAATACAATTCCAAACGGCTCAGAATTTACAATCACAAGTTATACATCAGCTTTTGACACAAACTGGGGTCATTATGTTAATGATTCAAATCTTAATTGTTTTGTTGATTTATCATTCTGTAAATTTGTAGAGTAATTCTAAAAAACAAAAGGAGCAGATTTTTTTTTCTGCTCCTTTATTTTTTATTCTTAAATAATTTCTGCGCCCTTTTCCTTTTTTACCACACTGGATTGCTTGAAGATAAAAACCATTCTTCGCCAGTTGCCTTTTCGTGTTCTTCTTCATATGTAGTAAAAAATTCTTGGTCGCTAAAACAATCTGGCATTATGTCGTCTACCTTTGATTTGATTTCATCATCCATAAACAATAATGCATTTTCAAAGTCTATTTCGCATCCATTTTTATTTACAACTTTTGCCATTGATATTACCTCTTAATCTTTCTGCAATCTTGTAGGTGTTGCCTTACCTCTTTCACTATCTATATTATACCATGGCTCATGCATAAATGCAATACTTATGTACCAAAAATATTTAACAAGAATGTACCTATTTTATTGTGCAATATGTCAACGAATAAATGTTCGATTTGGTACGACAATTGCAACGATTGTGGGAACATTGAGGTACAGCGATTTTATTTAAGCATAGCTTGCCCGACTGAAATAAATGTTTATTCAAAAGCAGACCCGACAAGCAAAATTC
>OBKV01001398.1_pt1 | contig 15448 bp, 17 predicted proteins | sample 1517301 | NCBI WGS metagenome assembly OBKV01 (sample SAMN04571685, study PRJEB22368) | human gut metagenome | biome: human gut; material: stool | host: Homo sapiens | place: Luxembourg | collected 2012-06-29 | reverse complement strand
ATGCAAGTAAAATAGAGTTAAAAGGCGATTCTATGCGCCAGAAATTGAAAAAATAAATTACCTTTGCAAATTGAAAAGCAGAACTGAAATCTTGGTACCGATTGCAGCGATACAAGCGGTACCGATTGCAGTGATAGCATGGTACCGATTACACCGCTACGCGTGGTACCGATACAGCGCTATCGTCAACATTTGTGCCATTTTAAACGGTACAAATAGTGTTCTTTATGGTAGACAATTGCTCATTATGCAAATAAATTAGTTTTTGCGTTATTCATATTTTTTTGAATAATTAGTAGGTTTAGCTGTTATATGAAAAAATCCCATATCAAAGCTGGGTGGCCTTGGTATGGGATTAATTTTAATAGTGTAATATTCTTATATTTTATTCAGAGATTGAGTTATAGACTTCAAACAAGTCTCCATCATACTCTTCATTAATAGCATGTTTTTTTATTCTTTGCTTGTCTGCATCTGTGAGGCATGAATGGATTTGAGCATCTTTCTCCTGAAGTTTGTTGAAAGCTGTCTTGTTCTCATTCTTGCAATATGCGTACTCTTTCATCTCCATCATTCTGACTTCTTCGTCTGTATGTTCACTAAGGATATTGACTAGCTGGGTGATGCTTTCGGTTTGTGCCCATATCTTCTGGTAGTTCTCATAAGTGAATACCGACATCATTTCCTCAAAGTGCTGCATATAGTAGCTTATGTCATGGCTAAAGCCACGAAGTGTGATATCTTCTTTATCAATGTGGCATTTACCGAAACCAAAAGACTTTGCCATACCCAGGTTAAAGAACACCTTTGGGGTCATATTGAAAGTAAGGGCTGCCAAAATTGCTCCAATCTCAACTTCTCTTGTATTATGTAAAGAGATTCTCAGGGTGAAGGTTTGTCCGGCAGGAAGGGCCTTGAACGTTGTGTTCATATTTGGCTTGTCTCCTTGTGGAAGTAGGGTGGTTGTTCCCTTTGTGTGGATTCTATACAGCTTTCTTCCAGCAATACCCTCGTTCTCATCATAGGTCTTGTATGGTGATTTAGTCTGCTTCAGATAAAGGGGATTATAGGAAGCTTTAGGAGATCCGAGGATACCCTTTGTTTTGATGAGTTTCGAATCCTCTATAGTTCCTTCCATGAAAGCATGACTGATTTGCACTCTTCCCTTAAGGTTGTCATCTCCTGTGAAACCGAACAGAGTTTCTCCCAAGTCGTGTCTGTTCTTGTCGGCCTTTTGTAGGATCTCTACCTGTTGGAGTACATTGTTTTTGTAAGGGAGTTTGAACATTTTTGACATACCGAGAATCTCCTGGCCATTTGGCATCTTGAGATAGAACACAGGTATTTCATAACCCTTTTCAAGAGCCATCAGAAAGCAGCCTTTGCAGCCTTGTTCCTTTGCGAATCCAGGAGTTCCGTCATAGATGCTTTTAAAAGCTCTGATGGTTTCCTCGTTAAGAGGGATACTTTTACCTCTGCCTGTAGGAAACAGCAGCTCATTCCCCTTTTTATTCATTCTTCCTGTGCAGACGATGCGATAGCTATTACCTTTCTTTCTTATTTCAGGATAGATAGGATAATTGTTGTAATCTGTACCTACGGAAACATTTGTCTTCCAGACAGATCCGTTTGCCTGGTAGTGAGGATATCTCAATCTCACTTCCTTGCATTTGATCTTTTCAAGTTGTCCATCACATGGGGTGAAGATATATCCCTCACCTTTTTTGGATAGCCAGCCTGGTCTTCCTTGTTTAACCGTATTCAAATATTTGAAATTAATTCTCTTATTGTGTGAATTGGCCACGTCACGATAGCCATACCATCTGTTCTGGAAGTCCTTGTCTTCCTGCATCTTGCCAAAGGACATGATTTCTATGATTTCACGCAACATTCCCTTGATGGTGGTGCCTGGGATGAAGTAGTGGCGTTTTCCGTCCTTACCCATGATATGGGCAGAGTGCTCATTCAGTGCACCATCGCGTGTGAAGAGAGGAGATACGTTCTTGATTTTCACCTCGATCACTCCATCCTCTGAGTCTGAGAATGGCAAGTCCTGGGTAACCTGCTCACTCCAGGAAGGGTAGAACACCTTTTCATTGAGTGGCACGAAATTATAGGGTGCTGTAATTTTCATTTTGCAGTTCCTCCATTATTTTTCAAATCCAACGAATATGTTTGCCTTGAGCTGAAGGGTAGGCATGTTTTCACAAAGCTCATCCTTCACCTCTTCCCACTGGCGCAGGAACTTTAGTGCCTTCACGTCAGGAAGACGGTGTGGCAGGTAGGTAACCGGAGTTGTGGTGGCTGATCCATCCAGTTCTTCCTGCTTTACCTCGTATGTTGTTACGAAGTAATTTCCATCCACATAACGGATCTGGATAGAAGTGTTTTCTTCTGGGTTCCACAGCAGTCCCTCTACGACGAAAGGATTCTCGCCGTCTGTAAGGGTAAGAGAAAGAGGTTCTCCTTCTCCTATGATTCTTGGTTTGCTCTGGTCGCTTTGCCAGAGGTAGCCTTCATATTTTGCATTTTTTATCTGATGTTTCATGCTTACTCTTGTATGTTAAGTGTTCCGATGAATATACCATTTCCTCTGTTGGTACCACCGCCCAGTGGCAGGAGGCCGTCGCAGATGTCCTGGAGGGCTTTCTCGAATGCCTTTCTGACATCTTCGTCTTGAAGGGCTTCCTTTTCAACCCAGATCTCTTCCACGAGTTCCTGGTTTTCCGCTGTGCTTACCTTTTCCTGGAACAGGGCACCGTCCATCACTCCACCGGTAAACTTATCTACCCTGATGTGAGGAAGAACCTTTGAGTCCGTGTTCTCAATGAAGACATCTGAGAAGATGGCCTTTCCTCTGGATGGTTTGATGTCTCCTTCGTCCAGTGTGGTGCCGAAGATATTCAGGCATGCCTTGTTTCTGTCGCTTGCGATAGCCTCTGCGTTGTCCACAAAGTGCTTTGTAAGGCGGTTCCAGTGGTAGGCTGTACGGTGTGAAATGGCTCCTTTGACGGATGTTGCCGGTATCAGGCTCTTGGCTTCCTTGATTTCTGGCTTGCCAGTTGACCAGTCCACATAGTTTTCCTTGACAGGTGTCATATCGGCATCTTCGTCTCCGAATCCTGATGAGAACAGGAAGAAGTTCAAAGGCTTGAGAGTGAGGGTATATTTGATCCAGTCAGCCCCCTGCAGTTCACTTGCCTTCTTCTCGATGGCCTCATTCCAGTCCTCTTCCAGCGATGATGATTTTTTCAGGTAGGCTTCGAGATCCTTTTCCTGAGTCAGGTCATAGCTTGCGTACTTCAAGCTCACGACCTTCATGCTTCCGAAGCCGTTTCTCGTTCCGCTGCCGACTCTGAAGGTAGGAGAGGAGATGGTGTTCAGAATGTTCTGCATATTCTCGTCATCCTTCGTTTCTGAGAGGAGTTCCATCTCGAAGATGAATCGGGTGCCTTTATACACAACCTGTTCGTCGAACTTGCCATGGTCTGCGCCTGTACCCTTTTCCGTGATTCTTACATGTTGGCGGATAGGCAGTACCTCAAAGGCCTTGAGATACTCATCCTGCTCTATGTTCTTAAGTCCGTCCATGGCCTTCTGGTTGCTGCCTAGAAGCAGTGCGTCGGAAATGAGGACCTTGGAGCCTTCTCCCTTGTCTCCTTTCTGATATCCGAAGATAGAGTCTCTCTCCTTCAGGTCTTTCAGGCTGTGACGGATGATGCCCATGAGTGATGTGCCCGGGATATATGGCAGGTCATTCACGTCTCTTGCCACGGGTGCATCTGTAATGATGTCCTTCTCGCCGCTACCCACTGCCAGAGGTGATGTTGCCTCCAGGGTGATGCGCGCGATCATGCGGTATTTATATTTTGTTATCTGCATTGCTCTATTGTTTTTTTGCCATTTCAGAGGCAAGGTTCACTAATGCTCTTTGAGACAGGTCTCCATACTCCTGGTTGTTACCCATCTTCTCTATAAACTCTCTGAGGATTCTGTCTCTCTGCTTGGCTTTCCAGTCCTTGGCCTTGATTCCATGGGTAATATAGCCGATTGACTCTATGACTTCGGTTCTTGGATCTGTTGGAGACGGCTCTCGCTTTTTCAATTCCTTCTTGTCGAAGAGTTCAAGGAGAATCTCGTTCATGGTAGGATGCTGGAGGGCGATGCTGCGGATGGCACCCCATTGAGAAGAGAATTTGCCTTGTGAGAACAATGGCTTGTACTTACTGACGAAATTGTTCACCTGTTCATAGATATAGACAGAAGAACTGTTCTTGTGCTTCTTTCTTGCCAGGAATGACAGCAGCGGTGTTCCCTCCAGCGCTCTAGTCTCTGTAACCTGAGCTTTTGTCTTATGGGTGAGTTGAAGGGCTGTCTGACCATTTTCCCCTGCCTTTTGCAGCAGGTTCCATCCGTAGATGACCTTACCGAATCCCTCATTCTTATAGTTGCCTACATAGGAAGGAAGCTGTGAGAGTGTTGGCAGCTCATCAAGCTTGACAACGAAGACACTGCCTTTTTCGATACCCACACGGTCTGCATCTCTGGTTTGGCGCTTGCCATTCCAGGGAGCATATTGGAAGGTTCTGATCTGTGACTTCTCCCAGTCGATTTCTCCGTTGAGTCCCAGCATCTGGGCTGTTGGCTGGAAGGTTGCTGTTCCTGTTTCATCCAGGAAGATGAGTCTGCCATCTGCATAGACCGTGATATAGTTGCTTCCATTGATGGAGAACTGGGATGCTGCAGATGGAATTTCCTGGAAGGAAGCTTTCGTGATTTCAATGAGGCCATACTGTGCCGTCTTGGATCTACCCACATGTTTTCTTCCTGTCAGCTTTTCCTCGATGATAGGGGCAAGGGCTTCATTGTCTATCTCTACAGAGAAATAGAATTCGCTTCCCTTCTCCAGTCCTTCATATCCGAACATCTGGCTGTCCTTACTCTTGCGAAGGGTTCTGTCATAGGCACTCTTGATGGCAAAGTTCTTCAGACTCTCTACTGCGTTAGCCTCGTTCTCTGCAAACTCATAGTAGCCTTCGCGGCATTGCTTGAGCTGCTGTGGCTGGCCTTGGATACCATTCTTGTCATCTGAGCGGCTATAGAAGTGGTGGATATAGCTTTCCTCACTCAAGGATTTGAGCTTTGGGTAGAAGAGGGATGCAGGAACATGGAGGCTTCTTGTCTTGGCATCCTTGGATGCCGGATGTGCGTCACCGAATCTTACATGTCCGCTATGGAAGATTTCTGCCTGCTCTTGGGGCTGGAAGTTCATGTAGTCTTTAGCTATGATGCCCAGGAAGCAGTTGCCTGGAATGAAGGTCAGGGATTCCTGGTTTCCTTCTGTGGCTGCTCGCTGGTTCAGGATGACATCTGAGAGCAGTTTACATTTGAATTGAAGAGTTTTCATGCCTTACCTCCTTTCTCTATACTGAATTTACATCTGCCCAAGCCTCTGTTTCTGCCTGTTCCCATATGTTTGATGAAGCCAAGTGCCGCTTCCAGTACGCTTTCCATGTCATCATCCACATAAAGGATTGTTGCATAGAGCGTGCATGGAATGGTGGTTTCGATGGTGCGAAGGCTATGCTCCTGGGTGATTCCGTTTTTTTCGTCAATGGCTGTTGCCACCTTATTTATATATAGCAGGTCTTCCACATGGTTGGAAAGGATACTTTCAGCCTCGTCTTCTTTGAGGGTAGCATTGGTGAAGAACAGGGTGCCGGATGGCAGCACTTCTTCAGCGGTAGCTGCCTTGCCGAAGGCTTTCTCCAGGTCCATGTCCAGACCTCTGAGGGCAGCATAGTCCTCTACTGCTTCTCGAATGAGGCCTTTGATCGTCTTGCCGGGAATATATGGCAGCCCATTGGTGTCCTTGATGACGAGGGAGTCTGCGTCTGCTCCGGCAGAGAGTCCCGACCCGCAATGCCATGGTGAGAAGAACTCTATTTTTATATTTAAGTCTTTCATTGCTTTATCCTTCCTTTGTTTTTTGGGTGAGAATTATATTTAAGTCCAGCAGATCCGCTGCAGGATAGAACGCATCTTCAGACAGTGTTCTCTTCTGAGGGGTGATGGCTTTTTGGAAAGTTCCCTTGGTAGAAGCTGAGAGCATGGTATAGCTGCGATTGGCTGCCTGCTTGGCCATTTCTGTGTTCTGGTGCATGGCGGTCATCCATTTTCTGATGCTGGTCTTGGCTACGTTGCCCTCTTTACCATTGAGTTGATTGGCTGCATCTTTCAGGTCTTCTATCGTCCAGTATTCCTCCGTCTGGTGCAGGAAGTAAGGTCCGAAGTTGAAGGATAGTCCCTTTTGTGGGGTCTTTTCCTTCAGGATCATATTAGGATAGCTTTCTATGAAGCTGCCCTGTACCTTATAGAACATCACACTCGATGGTGCATTTGGGGCATCTTTCTGGATGAGTGGATTCTTTGAAACGATTTTAGCCTGTGTACAGAGGGTTTCTGCCAGGTCATATCCGTAGTGGAATGGATAGGAAGACTTGATGAAGGCAATACCTGCGCATGCGGTGAGTCCGTTCTCTGCGCCCAGCTTTTGCCTGGTGGCATTCTCGAACTCTTCAAGATAGACCTTCACGTAGTCAAGGGCAAGGCTTGCCTTGCATATCATGGTCATGTCATCTCCACCCAATACCACAGGACGGAAAGGGAAGATGCTTGAATCTTGTCTGTAGTCTTCAGCGGTATATACTTTCTTGAAGGCTGCATGAGCTGCCTGGCAGGTGGCCTGATTGAGGTTTGTGGAAAAACGTTCAAATTCTTTTGGGGAACCGCTGAACTTGGACAGGATTTGCCCCAGACCATTACCATCAGCATGGATAATGGCAATCCAGTCATTCTCTCCAGTGAGGTCCTTAATGTCCAAGGCGATGTTTTTTGGGGAGAGTTCCTTGATGCCAAAGCTCTTTTCTGCCAGGGTGATGGTAGCCTTTCCGCCGACTGATAAGTTGCGTTTCTTTAGGGTTCCTTCATCCAGGTATTCCTGACTTTCCTGAGTGACGGCTGGAAGACCTGTGGTCCTTGAACGTTCTACGCCCATGAAACCTACAGTCATGCTCTTGGAAGGTTTGTTGCGTTGGATCTTCAGCTTTTTCTCCAGCTGATCCATGCAGAAAGCGAAGTTTGCTTTGAACTCTTCTTCCGTTACCTTTACAACAGCCTGGCTGATGGTGATACCGGGCGCCGCCAGCATCACTGTTTTTGGAAACTCCAGGACGGTTTTCTCACATTCCTGAAGGTTGTCATAGACACATTTGATGTTACCGGCTGCTTTGATGATTGACGTGCCCCCTTGCTCATAGGTGGATTCAAACAGAGTGGTACATACCTTCTCAACCAACTCACTGCCACCAACGACATCTTTAAGTGAGTTGGTCGAGAAGATAAATCCTTGAATGCCCTGTATGGAGGCTCCATATATGTATTTATTTTTCTCCATCTTGTTTTGTTTTAAGATTGTGGGTGTAAAAGTATAAAAAAAAGATGGGAAAAACTATTTTTTCAGCAAAAAAATGCGTTTTATCGGATTTTTTTTGTATTTTCGCCACAAAAACAAGAAATGGAAGCAACTAACATAGCTATATTGAGATTTAAGGAAAACCTGAGTTCAGTCGGGCTCAGGTGTTTTCGTGGTGCTGTTATTGATTTGGCAGGCAGGGAAAATCCTTATTTTCACAATCATGAGGCAAATGGACTGAGATATGGATATCCCTTGGTTCAGTACAAGGTGATAGACAGACATGTTTGTCTCGTCGGAATAGCGGAAGCAGCCATGGCAGTGATGGAATTGGTGGGTAAGTTTCCTGCCAGTCTCAAGATAGGACAGAAGGAGATGGAGTTTCATGTTGAGGATTGTACGCTGACTCCTTATTTTCCTAAGATAGAAGAGTCTCCGAAGCTTTATCGACTGAGCTGTTATATCGCTCTTACTGATGAGAACTTCAAGAAATACCATTCCATGCTGGCTCTTACAGACAAGGTGAATTTTCTGGAGAAGGTCATCACAGGCAACATTCTTTCCTTTCTGAAGGGCATCGGCTATCATGTTGCTGAGCAGATAGAATGTGCCATCACTCAATTGAAAGAGCCTGTGGAACAGAGCTACAAGCATGTAAAGTTTGACACCTTTGATCTGATGTTTGTCAGCAACATGGAACTTCCTGACGGTATTGCTTTGGGAAAGAGTGGTAGCGTGGGCTTTGGTACGCTTTTCAGACGGGAGCTTCCTGATAGATTTAAAAACTTTAATCAGTAATATTATGGCAAAGGTACTCATATCATTTATCGGTACAGGTCCTCTGGTGAACAAGGGGACATTGGGGGAGGAGAAGTCTGCCCGTGAATATCGCAGGGCTTCTTATCATCTGGGTGAAGAGAATCTGGGTGAATACTCATTTATGGCAGCTGCTCTTTATGAAACCCAGAATATAGATAAGGTCATATTGATCGGTACTGCCCATTGTATGTGGGAAGAGGTATATCGCTATTTTCAGGAGAAGAACGGCGGTGTGGTTGACGAGGATGTCTATTGTGAAATCGCAGAACATTGTGAAGCGGCAACCAGCAAGAGTGAATTATATATCCCTCATGCCAAGGAGATAGAGGCGGCTATTGGAAAGGATGCCCATCTTGCTCTCATAAGATATGGCGTGAATGAGGAGGAAATCAATGAGAATATCAACATCATCCTGCAGCTGAACCAGTTGCTCTCTACGGGAGATGAACTCATCGTGGATGTTACCCATTCTTTCCGCTCATTGCCTATTACCATCATGAATCTGCTTCTTTATCTGAGGAATGTCAGCAGCAAGAATATCAGAATCTCTCATATATATTATGGTATGATAGAGATGAGCAAGGAATATGGTTATGCTCCGATTGTGGATTTGAAGAAAATCCTCAAACTCAATGACTGGATTGTGGGAGCCATGGCTTTCAAGCAGTATGGAAATGCCTATCAGATTGCAGGGCTCATTCAGCAGGAGGATACGGATGTGACCAATCGTTTGAAGCATTTCTCGGATGTGATGAATCTCAATCATCTGTATGCCATCTCTCAGGAGACCCAGTCTTTGAGAGCTTTGATGAAAAAGGATTTTTATTCGATGCTTCCTGAAATGATTGTGAAGCCGGTGGTGAAGGATTTTCTCAATAATTTCAAGGGAACCGAGCAGGATCCTGCACGGTTCCAATATCAGCTGGCCCAGTGGCAGTTTAAGCATATGAACTATACGGCTGCCTTGATTTCCTTGCAGGAGAGCATTCTTTCCTATGCCTGTCAGCTTGCAAATCACGACCCTTTTGACAAGGATGAGCGTCAGGAAATTAAGGATGTCATTTGCAATGACAAGGAGTTCATACCATTTGAGTTGAGAGGAGTATATTTTGAGATTACCAAAAACAGAAATGTTGTGGCTCACGCTTTGGAGAGTAATTTCTCTTCGGGCAAGATTATTGAAAGTTTAAGAACATCGCTTATTACGGCGGGTAAATACATTAACTAATAATTTAATGATTATGGGAAAAGGTATCATAATGTATCAGAAGCGCTTGGAACTCATTGATGAATGTCTGCGCAATTATGAACGTCCAATGACTGTAAAGGAAATTTGTCACGAATGTAATCACAAACTAGGCGTGCAGTATACAGATCGTACGTATCGTAACGACTTGGAAAAAATCGAATTCGAGCTAGGCGGTAAAATAAACAGGGATCAGAAAAGAGATGGCTGCCAATGTTTGGTATATCAAAATGTTGGTTTCTCTATTAAGGGTGATACTGTTGCCAATCAAGTTGTTATATGCAATTTAGATAAAATCAAGAAAGCTTTGGGTGATTTCCTGGGATTGGGCTTGGAGTCTTCCTTGACCACCCTGACTGATGAAATCAACAAGTTCATGGGGTATGACGATAATAATCGTCCTGTCATTTCTTTTGAAAAAGTATTACTGGAGTCTCATGGAAGGGTGAAACCTCATGATTTGCTGGAGCTTTTACTCAAGGCTATCATACAGCATCAGACCATGGACATTAGATATGAGGTTCCTGGAAGAGGTAAGCGTGAGTGGACCGTATTTCCTCAGTTCCTCAAGCAGTATAACCAGCGATGGTATCTTATTGCCACCAAGCACAGAGACGAGGTGGAGGGCAAAATCTACAACCTGGCTCTGGACCGAATTCTCAAGATGGAGGCCAACCAGCATATTCATTATAAGGAATGTGACGTTGATTTTTCTGTTTACTTTGAAAATGTGGTGGGTGTAACCAAGCCGGATGGTGCGGAACCGATTTTAGTGAAGTTACGTATAGAACGCGGTGAGTATCCATATATAGAGAGCAAGCCTATCCATGCATCTCAGAAAGTAATTTCTGAATACGGAGACGACAAGGATTATGTTTACGTATCTTTATATGTGTATGACAACTTTGAGCTGAGAAGCAAAATCTTGTCATATGGAAGCAAGGTTACAGTCATGGAGCCAAAGAGTTTAAGAGACAAGATGGCTCATGATTTGAAGAAGTCTCTTGAAAATTATCAGGATTAAGCTTTATGAGTAGAAGAGTTTTTTTATCTGTATTGGGAGTGGCTTTCTATGAGACCTGTCGATATAGAAAGGATGATTTCACGGGAAGTGAGACTCTTTTTGTACAGAAAAGTTTACTCGAATATCTACAGCAGCATGAGAACTGGGGAGTAGAAAACGACCTTGTTCTTATGCTCCTGACGGATTTGGCAAGAAAGAATAACTGGGACAAGAATCTAAAGACCCGTTTCTGTGCCAAGCTTCAGAAGGAGGTAGCGTATCAGGGATTGGAGAAGATATTGCTGGATATGAATCTCTCTTACCGGGATATAGCGATTCCGGATGGCAAGAATAGTGAGCAGATGTGGGAGATATTTGAGGTTATCTTTGATGAGCTTCAGGAGGGTGATGAGCTATATCTTGACATCACCAACAGCTTCCGTTATCTTCCTATGCTGCTGGTTGTGCTTGTCAACTATGCCAAGTTGCTCAAGAATGTCAAGGTGAAGGCTATCTTTTATGGCAATTACGAGGCTCGTGACAAGGAGAGCAATATCGCGCCTATCATGGATCTTCTGCCACTTTCTGTTCTACAGGACTGGACGTTGGCGGCTTCTGATTATTTGCGATATGGTCAGGTAGAGAAGCTCTTTGAGTTGTCAGAGTCTTCACTTATCCCTATCTTGAAGAATACCGAAACACGTACGAAGGATGCGGAAAAGTTACGTTCCTTTGTCAAGACGTTGAAGGAGATGGTAGAGGAACGCACGACCTGTCGCGGGTATGCTGTCATCAATAGCGAGAAAGTAAGTGATTTGAAGTGCACAGCTAGTGAAATACAGAAAGTGACGATTGTTCAGCTTAGGCCTATCTTTGAGAAGATTAAGCTGTCATTGAATGATTTTGATGCCAGGGAGAATGTTCTGAACTGTATCAAGGCAGCCAAATGGTGTTGTGCCAATAAACTATATCAGCAGGCCACTACCATGTTGGAAGAGGGTTTGGGTACTTTCTTGTGCTGTCATTATCAACTTGATTATCGAAAAAAGGCTAATCGTGGTGCTATATTTGGTTGCATATCGATTAAGACACAGAATAAGGATACTGAAGAAAAAAAGCCGAACAAGGAACTTGTTGAGAAGATTTTGGCAGATGATAGCGTTTGGGGAAACAAGGCCTTTGTGACCATCTTACAGAAGATTGTTGAATTGCGCAATGACTACAACCATGCAGGATTCAAGAAAAATCCTTTTTCTGCCAAAAAGGTAATAGAAAAGATAGAGGAGTTGTTGGATGGTATTGAGGAGGTTTTGTCTGAGATATAGTATTTGGAAGCACCATTTTAGATGGCTTTAGGGGCTGTTTACAATGGTGCTTTAGTTTTTTGGGGGATTGGTTTGAATGTTTTTGTGAAGAGCTGTTAATATTAAGGGATTATTTGCTCAAATATTTAAGAATAATTGGCTTGCATATCTCGAAAAAAAGTCGTACCTTTGCACTCGCTAAGAAATGGTTAAATTTCAGTTAAGAGAAGTGAATATTTCTTTAGTGAAGCTCTTTAACTTATTGATAATCAGTATAGTCTTATAAGGTCGAGTACGAAAGTATTGTCCACTACAACAAGGATTAAGACATCAATTATCAATCGTATGCGATATTAATTAAGATGTGCGAGACCATTGTCCACTACAACAAGGATTAAGACTTTTAAATTGTTAATAATTTTGTTTTGTTTTTTATACGTACTAGACCATTGTCCACTACAACAAGGATTAAAGTTATACAGATACATTTGGTATTCTATTAGTTGTTTCTTTCTTTTGATAACTTCTAATCATCTTGAAAGTGTAAAAAGTCAAAAATATTAGCTAATAGTTTGGTGGTTACTCTCGTTTTTTATACCTTTGTAGGGACTTTGATATTGGAATGAAAGGGATATTGTTCTTCATTAAAGATGAATAGTTGTAGATGATGCCTTATTATGTAATAGGTGTCAAACTTGGATTTTCGGTGGATAGTTTATGCAAGGAAGGCTTTGATACAAACGAGAGCCTTTAACTTGAAGTATAACTTATAAACAAACAATATAATGAGTATACAAGAAGTAGATGCAGCTAACAGATTAATCATAATTTAATCTCTAAATACAGAGTCATCATTGCAGGATGCAGAGATTTCGATAACTATGAGTTGTTGAAAGAGAAGTGTGATTATTTTCTTCAAGCCGAAAAGAAGGAAGATGTTGTAATCATCAGTGGTCATGCCTCTGGTGCCGATGCTCTCATCGCCTGCTGGGATGGTAAGAGCCGGGGCACAAAGAACATGATAGATACCGCTACCAAGCGAGGCTTGAAAGTGGCTGTGGTTAGATATTAATGATTAAAATCAAAGAATATGGATATTATAAAGGAAATCATCAACTGTGAGACGAACAAGAAGTTCATTAAAGCTCACGATGATGGGCGTATCGAGATACCAGACGTAATCTTCTACGTTCTCTATGAGAGTGGAGATACAGACGTAGTAGGGTGCTGTCTGGGTGACGTGTACCCTCAGATTGCTGGAGAGGTAGATAATGAAGACAGTCGTCTTCTAGGCTTTCTGGAAGGTGATTATGTCGATGAGTATTTTAATTACCTGGAAGGTGAATGTGATGATGCCTTAGGCTCTGTCAAAGCATTCGTGAAAGAGATAAAGAAACTTCTTCCATATCTCCGCATAGATAAAAGCGTGGATGAATGGATGAAAGAACACTAATATAATTATAATAGATTATGTTCAAAATGCCAATTTGGCATCTTGAACAAAGTAGGGTAGTAACAATTTAAATATAATGAAACAGAATAAAAACAAGATAGAATGCACACCTACCAAGCATGAGGAAGGTGCTGTAAAAAGTTTGATTCAAATGTGCAAGGACACTAATGCTGTTGCCTTCTTCGGTATGACTTGTGAGGGTGACTACGAAGTAATGATGACAGCTCGCAAGAAGGGAATGGTATCTTGCGATGAGTTCTCTCTAGAGCAGTTCGAGGCTATCAAGGCTATGGCAGAGGAGAAGCTTGCTCAGACCGAGGATAAACAGAGGTTCAGAGGTTCCAGGACATCATCGATGTTTGCGAAAGCAATATTGATGATATCAAGGAAAAGATGAAACCTACTTGCTAATATGTTTTTGAAGTTTTAATGTTTTAAATTTATAGATATGAAACAGAATGAAAATGCGATAAAGGGGAAAGAACTGTTTGAGTTATCGCTTACTTTCACAGAAGGTGACGAAGAGAAACAGTTCAGTGTAACCATGAAGGCTAAGAAGGACGGCAAGGAAACGTCTCTTGACCTGTTCGATAGTGACTTCATCGAAATGAGCTATAATGGCGTGAAGATGGTGCTCAGCCAGATTACTTACCTATACGTGAAGAACCTTCACGATACAGGGCGTATGTCTGACAAAGAATACAATGCCATCATGGCTCACGCTGGGCGACAGCCACAAAGCGAAGCTAAAAGTGGAGAGTAATCGTTCATATAGGAAATGGTATGATGCTGGGTGCGTAGTGCCCAGCATCATACCATTTTCAAATATATTATTAAGGTATGTATAGAATCCTACATGTATCTGCAGACTATCTGCAATGTTCTTTCGAGTTTGAAAACATGAAAACACGAAAACAGGAAAACAGGAAAACATGTGATGATTCTCTGCATGACTTGCTCTCTCTGTTTAAGTTGCAGCCTAATCATGAGTTTGAGGGAAAGGTAATATTCCTTTCTTGAAGTCAGTTTTCTCGTCTGTTTTTCGGCATTTAATTAAGTACGTGTCTTTGGGAGGACATTAATTCTGTGAATGCTACATAGAATCTGATGTTTCTTTGATTGACTGTTAACATGGTGTTTGATTTTAAAAATAAACTGAGATGAAATACAAAGAGTATTCGGAAAAGGCTTATCAAAGCATTCTTTCTTACGTTATGAAATCCGTAGAGATAGATGAGAATGACCCTTATATCAAGCGTTTATATATTGCAGCTGCAAGGGTGCCAAAATTCTCTATAGAATATAGTTGTGAAGATATATCCCATATTATGCTTAAAATTGAAAAGGCTGTGTGGGCGTGGGAGAAAGAGAATACAGAAGGTGATTTCTTTGTTGATGGGGGTGAGAATTGGTGGATGGTAAAGAACCAAGTGGGAACCTTTACCTACACTACCAACCGTCTCTTTATGGATATATGCGATATCAAGGGTATCAAGGAACTGGTAAAGGACGTTATAGATAAATATAGGGTTATTATTTTAGCTAACCGTTATGTTTCCGACTATGAATTACTGCAGGAGTATTGTGATTATTATCTTCGGAAAAAGAAGAAAATAGTTGTTATTTCTTGCCATTCTTCAGATTCTGATGCCCTGGATGTAAGATATGCTCAGGACAGAGGTTACGAGCTGGATATATACCCGGTTGACCGTGAAACCAACGGAGGGTTTGATGGTTTTGACTATAACTCTCAGATGATTGTGAATGCTGATGGTCTTATAGTCTTATGGGATGGGTTTAATAGAAAGGTAAAGAATGTGATAGAAAAAGCTTGGGAGTATGACATCGAGCTGTATGAATTCAAGATTTAAAATATTACATGATGAAGAAGAGATTCATAAAGAAGAGGAAGGTGGACTTTGATATTTCCAAGGTGTGGTTTCTTTTTTAAACGAACATTGGATTTCACTACTGCCAGACTATCTGATAATGGTGTTTCTCAATTTAGGTGGAATCTATTGCACGAGCTAAGTGTTTACAAAGCTGGTCCATTATCGAAAAAATCCTCTGGAAATGGTGGGGTTCTCGGATTTTATTTGTATCTTTGCTCCGTCTTTCAGAGTTTTGCCCTTCTATTCATGCAATACTA
>OBKV01001375.1_pt1 | contig 15646 bp, 14 predicted proteins | sample 1517301 | NCBI WGS metagenome assembly OBKV01 (sample SAMN04571685, study PRJEB22368) | human gut metagenome | biome: human gut; material: stool | host: Homo sapiens | place: Luxembourg | collected 2012-06-29 | reverse complement strand
TCCGGTGATTTGTCTTTCAGGTTACTTCCTGCTTTAAACATCTCTTTTGCAAACTGCTCAATATTGATTCCTGCAATAAGTGCCAGCGCACCTGCCGCCATCTTGTCAGATAATGTGCAGGTAGGTGAACGGAACATCAGTGTATCTGAAATAATCGCAGCACAGAGAAGCCCCGCAATACTCGGTGAAATCTCAAGTTTCTGCTCCCCATACATTTCATACAGAATCGTTGCTGTACATCCGACCGGCTGATTTCTGAAAGAAATCGGTACCATAGTTTCCAGAGAACCCAGTTTATGATGGTCAATAATCTCCACGATTTCAGCTTTATCGATATTGTCAACTGCCTGATCTTTCTCATTATGGTCCACAAGTGCTACTTTTTTCCTGTGCATATCCAGGAAATTTCTTCGGGAAATTGTTCCGATACATTTTCCCTTTTTGTTAATTACAGGGAACGCACGATGACGGTGTTTGATCATCTCATTCTGAATATCATCCGTAAAATCCTCTGTATTAAAAGTAACCAGATTATCTGTTTTCATAATATACCGTACAGGAATACTCTGGTTGATCAGTCTTGCGATCGTAAATGTATCATACGGAGACATAATAATTACAATTTCTCTCTCATGAGCAAGCTTTATCACCTTTTCGCTGACTTCAATTCCCATACCAACGATAATACAGCTAACATTCTGCGCAATCGCCTGAAGATGATCCTCTTCTCTGTCTCCCATGATTATCAGGTCATCCGGTTCAATATAGGCTTTGAGCATTTCCGGATTTGCAGTTCCCACCAGAACTTTTCCTTTTGTAAAATATCCATGCTCATTTCCCTCTACTACGGTACCTGCAATTGTCTCGGCAATTCTTCTGTACTGTGTCTTCGCTCTTGACAGCAGATAACTGTCCGTTGTATCCATATAAGTCTTAGCAATATCACCGATTGTGATCAGACCTTCCAGCTGTCCTTCTCTGTCTCTGATCGGAAGAGATACGATACTTTTCTCCATCATCAGATCCCATGCATTTTTCAGGGACATACTCTTATCAGCTTCCGGACTCATACGGATATCCATATCTTTTATCTGTGTTCCAATGTTAGACAGATATCCCGGCGGCTGCATGCCGAAACGATTTAACACATATTCTGTCTCTTCATTGATCTGTCCTGCACGCTTTGGAATGTATTTCACCTTCTGAGAAGTCCTGTTTTTGATGTCCGCATAGGCAATTGCTGAACAGATGGAATCCGTATCCGGATTCTTGTGACCTATTACAAATATTTTTTCCTGATTTCTCATACAGATTCTAACCTCAATTATCTAATTTAATGTTTGCAAAAAGTGCGCCAAGAGATGTGGAAGCCTCTTCCTTTGAATCTGGAAGCTCGATCACTTCCTCCTCAATTTCCTTAGCCATCATATCTGTTGCCTCTTTGATGCTCAGACTTAATTTTCCATCTTTGACAGCAGTTACTTTTACCTTTACTTTATCTCCAACTGTCAGAACTTCTGATGGTTTCTTAATTCTCTTCTCACAGATCTGTGAAATATGAACCAGACCTGACAGACCATTTCCCAGATCTACGAATGCACCATATGGCTGTAAGCTCTCAACAACACCTTCTGTTACAAGTCCGACCTGCACATTGGAGATTTTTGTTTTTCTCTCCTCTTCTGCTTTTTCTCTTAATATTTCCTTTGCAGAGAGAATTAATCTTCCTTTTTCTTTATCAATATCGAAAACCTGAACCTGGATTGGTTTGTTCAGATATTCGTTTGTATCCTCCACATAATTCAGGGCAAGCTTTGAGGCGGGAATAAATCCACGTACACCTTCTACATAGGCGATCACGCCGCCATTTACAATGCCTTTTACCACCACATCAATTACTTCTTTTGAATCCTTTAATTCTTTCAGCTTATCCCATGCAAGCACATCTGCTGCTTCTGTTCTGGACAACAGAATATTTCCATTTCCATCGTCTTTACTCACAACAGTCGCAGAAACTTCATCTCCCACATTCACCTGTTCCTTTAAAGAAAATCCCGGTTCTCTGCTGTAATCCTCTGCCGGAATAATGCCTTCCGCATAATACTTCAAATCTACCACAACTTCTTTTTCATCTACACTGATGACAGTTCCTGTAAGAATATCCCCTTCTTCAATTTTCTTAAAAGAGGCTTCCAGTTCTGTTTCGTAATCTTTCATTGATTCAGCCATTATCTGTTTTCTCCTTTACCTGGAATAAATGTAACTCTTCTCCATCTGTTACAGGATACTGAACAGTTACAAATAGAGTATATTATGTCAGCTATTTTCAAACATTATAACACAATCACTTTAATAATGGAAATCTGAATTTTCATACAGATAGTTCACACAAACGGATATTTATATGTTACAATAATATCATCAACCAACTATAGCAAATCTATAAACAAGTCCCCTGTGAGATTACAAAAATCAACGGGGAACTGCCTGTATCAGGAAAGGATATTATTATACATGAATTATGATTCTGTCCCCTTGAGGGATTTTAAAGAACTGAATGACTGGGAGACAGTTATTTTTGTCTATCAGTCTGCCCTTAAACAGGTAGAAACAAAGATTGATATTCTAAACGGTGAATTTCAGCACAGACATAAATACAATCCAATCGAACATGTAAAATCCAGAATCAAAACTCCGGAAAGCATTGTAAAAAAACTGAAACGACATGGATATGAATCCAGTATCGAGAACATGGTACGCTATGTAAATGACATCGCAGGAATCCGTATCAGCTGTTCCTTTACATCTGATATCTATCTGATCGCAGATATGATTTCCAAACAAAATGACCTGACGATCCTTGCAAGACGTGATTATATGAAAAATCCTAAAAAGAGCGGTTACCGCAGTTATCATATGCTGGTTACCACACCGGTCTTTCTCTCCGACAGTATCATTGATACCAAAGTAGAGATTCAGATCCGCACAGTTGCACAGGATTTCTGGGCGACTCTGGAGCATAAGATGCATTACAAATTTGAGGGAGACGGACCTGACTATATCACAAAAGAATTAAGAGAATGTGCGCGATATGTAGCAGAACTGGATACCCGCATGGAAGAACTCAATAATGAAATCCAGAAATATGGAAAATTATCAGATAAAAAATAAAAAATCCCCGTAAAACGAGGAGTGCCCCGGCAGTGGTTTACCGGGGCTATTATTATGAAAAAAATTTATGTGTAATGATAACACATTACAACGTCTTTCGTAGGTTCTTTCGAACTATCTATATAGTAGCAATCATTTATGAACAAATTATGAACTCGCAGTTAACTTTTCGTTTATTTGCACAATTATTTTATATTTTTTAATATTTTTTTATAGAATTACCACATATTTATAGTTCTTGTTTTATTTTATGCTTGTCTATCTTGTATATCTCCCATAATCTTCCATAACTATTTCGTCTTTTCACAGTTACGATTTGAGAATGAGCAGATTTTACTCAAAAAGACTCTTTGCAAAATCAGCCAGTTTATGCAGGATTCCTTTTACCTCTTCTTTACCAATCCCCATTTCTTCCAGTTTATCATATGCCTTCGTCACAGCACTCCTGAGCTGTTCCTCATCAATATCAGAATCCTTGATCTGTTTAACGATCTTTATGATTCTGTTCTCTTCTTCCTCCGAAAGGCTAACTCCTGCAGTACTCTCCGCAGTCTGGATCAGCGATCTGATCTGATCATCTGAAATATCCTGTTTTGCTGCCTCATTTTTCACATACATAATGATATCAACTACTTTGTCCGGATCTGATACAAGAGAATCAATCTCATTATCAGAAATAATCTCCTGTACAGATTCCGAAGTATCTGCTGCCATCACCGGTACTGCCGGTGTCATACATGTAATTGCTGCCGCAATAATAAGTATTCCTGCTTTTTTTATTCTCATGATTTAATTACCTCCATACTTTTGCCAGTCAATAATAAGTCTCTGTCTTTTCACTGTCAGCAGATTACAGACAATGAACAGGCATTTTCATTTACCGGCTCATTATATCAGAAATCTTATGCCTTCTGTAAAATAAATATCCCAATTTCTGTCTTCATAATTCCTTCGACATTTGTTCAAATTTTTTTCACATCTTAAACACGATTTTCTCATAATTGCAGGATATACTAAAGCTATAAAAATAATAAAGCCAACGTTATTTTTATAAAATTTCTTTTTCATATGTTGATTGCCGGAAGAGGCAATTAACTCTCCTTCCTTTTAAAAAATAAATTTGAACGTAATATAAAAAGCATCCGCTTAGCCACCGGATGCTTTTTATATTTATCTTTTTATGAAATTTCTGTAAATGCATTTGCCAGCTGTGCAAACTGTGCCAGTGTCAGTGCTTCTCCTCTGACACTCAGGGAAAGTCCACACATCCCCAACGCCTGCTCAATCTGTTCTTTAGAAAATGGTATCTCCTGTGAATTCTTCAGACCATTCACCAGTGTCTTCCTTCTCTGGTTAAAAGATGCTCTGATAATACGAAACATCAGCTTCTCATTCTTTACCTCAACCGGCGGTTTTTCATATCGTTCCAGTCTGATCACCGCACTTCCCACTTTAGGTCTTGGCATAAAACAGTTGGGCGGTACATTTGCCACGATCTTTGGTTTCGCATAATATTGCACAGCCAGTGAAAGCGCCCCGTAATCTTTTGTTCCGGGTCCTACCTGCATTCTGTCCGCAACTTCTTTCTGTACCATAATAGTAATAGAATCAACAGGAACCTGATTCTCAAACAATCCCATGATGATCGGGGTAGTAATGTAATATGGCAGATTGGCAACAACCTTGATCGGACGCCCCTGATTTTTTTCCAGTGCAAGCTGGCGGATGTCTACTTTGAGGATGTCGTTGTTGATGACTGTCACATTATCCCAATCTTTCAGAGTGTCGTCCAGAATAGGAAGCAGTGTTTTATCAATCTCAACTGCTGCCACTTCCCTTGCTGCTTCAGCCAGATACTGTGTCATGGTTCCGATTCCCGGTCCAATCTCCAATACAAAATCATCCTTTGTGATCTGTGCAGAATCTATAATCTTATCCAGAACATGAGTATCGATCAGAAAGTTCTGACCAAACCTTTTCTGGAATGCAAAATTATACTTCTGAAGCACTTCTATGGTATACTTTGGATCTCCTAGATACGGTCTGGGCATAATCTTTACTCCTTTTTCTTTATTACCTGTAACTGTACAAATACGCATTATTTAGTAAAATCTTTCTCGTACAGAACAATATATCCATCTCTGTCTATACGTTTCTTAGATACATTTCGTTTAAATTTACGGATTCCTCCCTGTGATTTTGCAATCGCAGCATCTATCAGTTCTTTTACTGCGCCAACATTCATAGGAGAATCCTCTTTCTGGTTAATTCCAATCAGATTATACAGCGCAAGCATTCCCATCTGATCAATAGCATAACCATTCTCTTTTGTATAAACCCTTGCAAAATTGACAAGTTCATCATTGGTAAACACAGGAATATTGATCATTGAAGTAAACTTCTTTGCGAATTTCGGATATCTGGCAATCAGTTTTCGCATACCAATCTTCTCATCTTCCACGATTACTGTAAGTCCGTCTGTATTAACTTCCATGGCTTTGTCAAGCATCTCTACTGTTTCCGGTGTCAGCTGATTTGCATTTTCGATCACAAGAAAGCCACCTGCCAGCTTTGAAAAAATCTTATAAATATTTTTTCCGTTGATCTGATCTGCAAAAACATATGCTACTTTTGACGCTTCCAGATTCAGTTCTTTACAGATTGCCGGAATCAGGCCTGAGATCAGTCTGGTCTTTCCGCATTCCTTACCGCCCATCACAATAATATTTCCAGTTTTAGAAGTCTTGTCTGCTGCAGCCATCTGTACATCATATAAAGTATCCACAAGCTGCTCTTTCATACCCGGAACCTTTACAAAATATGTAAATAACTGCTTCTCATTATCTGTAAGTTCTTTTTCTCTTGGTACGATATCCCTTGGATCTGCTCCATTTTCCGGCTGGATAGATTCTATAAAACGTTCCAGCTCCTCTTCTTCTGTCAGGGGTTGGGCTTCTTCCGTTCCCTCTGTATCATCTTCCGGATTCAGATCTGTATTCCCCATCGGTCCATGGAGAAATTCCTCTTCAGCTCTTCTGAGATCTTCTTCTGTAACCTCATCTTCTTCTTCAGCTTCTTCTATTTCCGGCTGCACCGGTATTTCCTTTTTCGGTTCTTCATCCGGCTTTGGATCAGCAACCTTTATATCTTTTATATCTCCGCTGAGGAAATCCGGTTCTTCCAGTTCCTCTGAAATATCATGGGCTTTTATTTCTTTATCATCAACATCAGTTTCTGAACTTTCTTCCTGTACTTCTTCTGTTTTTGACTCTTCTTCCTTCGGAATCTCAATTCCCTGCGCACTGGCAGCAGCAAGGATCGTATCCTCCAGATTCAACTCTTTCCCTTCCAGATCAAAAGAATCCATATTCAGTTTCGTCTCAGCAACTTCCTCAACTTTCGGCGGTTTGCTCAGTTCCATATTTTTCATGGATTCCGGAATATTTAATTCAGGCATCTTAATTGCAGCCATGGGTTCTGCCCCCGGTTTTTCAGGTTCTGCCTCCAATTCCGGAACATTTTCAGGTTCTTTCTGTGACGCATCACTCTTTATGATTTCTTCCGGAATCTCATCTTCCCTGGTGATACCGGCCTCGTTAACCATATCCATGGATTCTTCCGGAAACTCTTCTTTCTCTTCCTGAGTCTTACCTCCAAAGACATCCCTGATCCCCTTTGAAATCTTTTCCTGAATGCCTTCCATGCTGACCTGAACTTCCGGCTCATTGTTTTCTGTCGTTTCTTCCACTTCTTCAGCTTCAGGCTCTTCCTGCGCTTTTACTTCTGTTTCCGTTTTTTTCTTCTCCAGTTCTTTCGCCTGCTCTGGTGTAAGAAGTTTTGGAACAAACTGTTTCTCAAATTTTGCTTTCTCAGCACCTGTCAGCTCACCCATTCTCATTTTAAGATCATAGGCTTTCATAACATATTTGCCTTCACTGAACCAGAGAATGATTTCATTGCATAAATCCAGACATTTCTGTTTTTCTCCTGCTTTGTAATACAGGGCTGCCAGTTCATATGACCATTTCTCTGTAAATTCCTGTTCTTTATACTCTTCCAGGATTCTGATCTGCTCATTTAATGAAGAATTTTTTGCCCTTGCAATCTTGTACTGCAGAATATATTGTGTACTGTCATTCGAAGCCACCTGCTTATACTCTTCAAAAAATTCTTCTGCTTCATTGATATCATCCATTCGCAGAGAGATCTCAATCAGACGGTAAAGAATATTTTTTCCAATAGATGCCTTATGATATGCAAGAAGGAAAATCTCCTTACTGTCCTCATATCTTCCGTTTGCTGCATATATTTCACCGACAACACATAAGGTGCGGACATTTTTGACGCGTCTCCAGTCTATGCTGTCTACAATGTTCATGGCACCTTTATAATCTTTGTCCTGAACCAGCTTATTAATCTCTTCAAGTTTTATCCGAAATTCTTCTTTATCCAATGCATTCACCAACTTTCCATAATTACGCTCAGTGTATCATAAGCCCGTACCCTTGTCAAAAGATTGTTTCTTCTTACACAGGCTGTGATACTGTTCCCTGAACTACCTGAAATACCTTATTTATCTGAAACTGATGACTGATAAAATCATCCAGCCCTGTACATGTTATCAATGTCTGGATATCACTGATACTGTCCAGAAGATAATTCTGCCTGCTGCTGTCCAGCTCGGACAGAACATCATCCAAAAGCAGAACCGGTGTGTCTTTTATTTTTCTCTTTACTATATATATTTCTGATAATTTAAGTGAAAGTGCCGCTGTCCTCTGCTGTCCCTGAGAACCGTATTTCCTGATATCAATCCCATTTGCCATTACACACAGGTCATCTCTGTGTGGGCCTGCGGATGTCAGTCTCATCCTCATATCTCTTTCTCTGTTGGCACAAATGGTACTTTCCAGTTTCTCTGCTGTACAGTCCGGTTCATAAATAACGTTCAGTTCTTCCAATCCCCCTGTAAGATTACCATGTATTTTTCGAACCGTTTCATTTAGTTCTTTAATAAATTCACTGCGCTTGTCAATAATCTTCCGTCCATATTCAGCCATCTGTATATCCCAGATATCCAGTGTATCTTTAAGTGAAGGCTGAACACTGAGATCCTTCAGCAATTTATTTCTCTGATTTACAATATGGTTATATGAAGCCAGATCTGTAAGATATATTTTATCTAACTGGCACAGTTCCAGATCAAGAAATCTCCTTCTCTCACCCGGACCATTTTTTATAATATTCAGATCCTCAGGAGAAAAAAACACCAGATTAACTACTCCGAAAAGCTCACTGGCCTTCCGGATAGGAAGACCATTGATCGCAACGCCTTTTGCTTTATTCTTTTTAAGATGCATATCAATCCTGTAGGAAAGCTCATCTCTTTTTACCATCATCCTGATATGAGATTCATCCTTTCCAAACTGAATCATATCCTTATCTCTGCTTCCTTTATGCGATTTTGTAGTTCCGCAAAGATAAAGTGCCTCCAGGATATTGGTCTTTCCCTGAGCGTTATTGCCGTAAAATATATTCGTCCCCTGTGCCAGATCGAGTTCCAGAGAATCATAATTTCTGAAATTTTTTAACTGAACAGATTCAATATACATTTATTCACCTGATCACTTTAATTTCTTTTCCATCATAAGAAACGATGTCACCTTCATAAACCTTTCGGCCACGACGGTCATCTACCTCTCCGTTTACTTTTACCAGTCCGTCAGTGATCACATATTTCGCTTCAACCCCGTCCTGAACCATATCTGCAAGTTTCAGTAACTGCCCCAGTTTTATAAATTCATCTCTGATTTTAATTTCTTCCATTTTCATTTACTCCCTATCTTGCCTGATTCTGGTTGATATTTACAGGCAGAATCAAATATGTGTAATTTTCCTCGTCATCCCTGATAAAACATGGTGCTTTTGGATTTACGAGGTAGATACTGATTGTTTCATCATCAATTACTTTGAGTGCATCGATCAGAAATCTTGGATTAAAGCCAATAAGGATATCTTTGCCCTCTTTATCAATATCAATATTTTCATTCATGGAACCCATTGCAGAATCAATACGTAATTCCATAGAATTATCTGTAATTTCAATAATGATCGGTTTCTTTTCTCCCTCTCTTACCAACAGAGTGGCTCTGTCGATACAGTCCAGAAATTCTTTTTTATTAATTTTAATTTTAGTTTCGTAATCGCTGGAAAGCATCTGATCAATACGGAAATATTCTCCATCGATTAATCTGGAAACAACAATAGTCTGGTCAAACTCAAATAAAATATGATTTTTTGAGAAATAAATATTTACAATATCATCAATTTCACCGGATAAAATCTTACTGATCTCATTAAGTGTTTTGCCAGGTACCACCACTTTGCGGTCAGCATAATCTTTTTTCAGTTCCATACGTCTAATCGCAATACGATGTCCATCGAGAGATACTATTTTCAGGTAGTTATTTTTGATTTCAAAAAGTTCACCGGTCATCAGCTTATTGGTTTCATTGGAGGCAATTGAGAAAATAGTCTGTCTAATCATCTCTTTTAATGTGAATTGAGAGATAGTAAGGCTTTCTTCTTTCTCAATCAGTGGGAGATATGCAAAATCTTCTCCGGATTTACCAGGTATCGTGAATTTTGCTTTCTCACAGGTAATGGTGGCAGTAAGTTTCTCATCTGTTTTAATAGTTACCGTATTGTCTGGCAGTCGACGAATGATTTCATAGAAAATTTTTGCATCCAGCGCAATGATTCCTTTTTCTTCAATGATTCCATCAACAATTGTTTCTATACCGAGTTCCATATCATTAGTAGTAAATTTGATCTGGTTTGTAGTAGCATCAATCAGAATACATTCCAGAATTGGCATTGTTGTTTTAGAGGGAACTGCTTTCAGTGAGATGTTTACACTTTTGAGCAAGTTGATTTTCTGGCAAATGATTTTCATAATGTGTATAACTTCCTTTCTTGGGTGATGTGGTTTTTTATAGATAAATATATAAAAGGAATCCGTCGTCGCCGCCGTAGGGGATGTGAATATGTGAAAAACTCCATTGAAGGTTGATTTTTCAAGGAGTTCGGATATGGATAACTTCGTGTAAAGGTGTGCTTAAAGTATGTGTATAACTTGTGTATAACCGAAGCGCCCAAAAAGCGGCGAAAAGTTATACACACTTATACACATTCAATCAACATCTTATACACATGTTATACAGTCAGTTATCCTCATCCCTGTGGATTAATTTTTTTCTTTAAAGTTTCAATGGTGTTTTTAAGGTTTTCATCGTTGTTGATTTCTTTTTCAATTTTGTCGATGCCGTGCATAATGGTAGTATGATCACGATTTCCAAGACATTTTCCGATAGATTTCAGCGGAGTTGAGATGATTTCTCTGCATAAATACATGGCAATCTGGCGGGGGGTTACAATTTTGGAGTTACGCTTATTTCCACAAAGGTCATCCACTGTAACATCAAAATGTTCAGCAACCATGGAAATAATATAATCCGGCGTGATGACTTTCTTTTCATCAGGGGAAATAATATCCTTTAACGCCTGTTCGGCAAGTTCAAGTGTAACTTCCTTTTTTTCAAGTTTGGCAAAAGCCATCACCTTGTTGATCGCGCCTTCCAGTTCGCGGATATTGGATTTAATATTGTTTGCAATGTATTTGATTACTTCCTCGTTAATATCATATCCATCCATTTCTTCCTTCTTATGAAGAATTGCCATTCGGGTTTCGTAATCCGGCAGTGTGATATCTGCGATCAGGCCCCATTCAAATCGTGAACGGAAACGTTCTTCCAGGATTTCCATATCTTTTGGAGGTTTATCTGACGAAATAATAATCTGTTTTTTGGCACTGTGCAGGCTGTTAAAGGTATGGAAAAATTCTTCCTGTGTAGATTCCTTTCCTATAATAAACTGAATATCGTCGACAAGAAGAACATCAATGTTTCTGTATTTTTCACGAAACTTGGTCATTGCCGAGTTATTTCCATTACGGATTGTTTCGATCAGTTCGTTGGTAAACTCTTCACTGGTAACGTAAAGTACTTTGCTGTTTTCATCATGATCAATAATGAAATGAGCAATAGAATGCATCAGATGAGTTTTTCCCAGACCTGCACCGCCATAGATAAAGAGCGGATTGTAGGTATCACCCGGGGATTCGGCAACTGCAAGAGCTGCTGCCTGGGCAAATTTATTATTGCTTCCGACTACAAAGGTATCAAAAGTGTATTTTGGATTCAAATGAGCTTCCTCGCAGCGTGCGTCCTGAGACTGCGCTTTTGGAGAAACTTCCTCTTTTTTCGGAACATCTTCTGGCAATATGAAATTGATGTCACAGTTTTCCATTCCGGTAACTTCACTGATCGTTACCTGAAGTGGAAGTTTATATTTTTTACTTATATAATTGAGACCTACCTGCTCTGAAGGCACGATAATAGTGACAACATTGTCAACTACTTCGTAAACAGTAAGTGGTTTTAGCCAGGTATTAAAAGAAACGTCGGACAGATCATGTTCTGTCTTGACGATTTGCAGGATTTCGTCCCATTTTTCCACAACTTTGTTCATTTTCTGGTTCTCCCGGTTCGTATTACTTCTATATTAAGTGTGTATTGATAATATTGAGTTTTCCACAAACTCTGACCGTATTCTTAAAAAAGACATAAATATCCTTATATATATTATAATAAAATGCCTGTTTTCGCAATGTATATTTGAGGGAAATGTGGAAAAAAGTTATCCCCACTTTTTATGTGGATTAGTGTGGATAACAGTGGAAAAGCCAATTCCGGTTACCATAATGTGACGTTATTCTTTTAAAAACGATAAAAAATGGGGATAATTTTATGCACAGTAAGAAAAGTAGAAATAAAAGCATTTTTTTGAAGATATGTGTAAAATAGACAGGAGAAAGTGGAAAGATATATAGGTATTCCACAAGTTATCCACAAGTTATCCACAAAATGTGGATAATATTACGTAAACCAATTATGTAATCCACAATGGCATAAAAAACCATTTAAATCTTTGTGTAAATAATACTTGACGAATCCACCCTTTATGAATATAATTGAAATGATGTTCTAATAAGTAAAGTTGGCGGGCAGGAGAGCTGTAGAATCCGGTGTCTGTCATACTTAAAAAGTTACAAAATTTAACATGGATAATAGATAAAGGAGGTGCTTTACCTATGAAAATGACATTTCAGCCAAAAAAGAGATCTAGAGCAAAAGTTCATGGTTTCAGAGCTCGTATGAGCACAAAGGGTGGTCGTAAAGTATTAGCTGCCAGAAGATTAAAAGGAAGAAAGCATTTATCAGCCTAAGAATAAGACCGCAATTATGTGGTCTTTTCTTCTCTTAAAAAAGAGATCAGGAAAGGGGATTCTATGCAAAGATCAGAGTCCTTAAAAAAAAATCAAGATTTTCAAAAAGTATACAGAAATGGAACATCAAAAGGTAATCGGTATCTGGTGATGTACGTACTGAAAAATCAGTACATGAAGAATCGTCTGGGAATATCAGTAAGTAAAAAAGTAGGGAATAGTGTGGTTCGCCACAGACTCACCAGATTGATAAGAGAGAGTTATCGGTTGAATGAAGCGGAATTTGAAAACAGTTTGGACATTGTAGTAGTTGCACGCCCACAGGCAAAGGACAGAACCTATCAAGAGATAGAGAGTGCGCTGATGCATCTGGCGGGAAAGCACTGCATAGCAGGTAAGAACAATGATAAAGAAGTTTCTGATCAGAATAATTAAACTCTATCAAAAGTATATATCACCGATGAAGAGAACAAAATGTCCTTATATTCCCACATGTTCTCAATATGGTTTAGAAGCAATCGAAAAATATGGTGCATTAAAGGGTGGTCTTCTTGCGGTATGGAGGATACTTCGCTGTAATCCTTTTTCCCACGGAGGCTATGACCCTGTACCGTAAAGACAGGAATGTACTTGAAAATTGAATATTGATCGATCGAAGGAACCTCCTGTCATTTATGGATTCTAGGAGGAAATGAACTTGGAAATGATTTTAGCGACAAAGAGCAGCACTCCTATCATTGGTCAGCTTGCGACCGTTATGGGATGGATCATGGATGGTATTTACAGATTGCTGAATATCTTTGGAATTCAGAATATCGGTCTTTGTATTGTCATCTTCAGTATCCTTATTTATGCTCTTATGACCCCACTGCAGATCAAACAGCAGAAATTCTCTAAGCTGAGTGCAATCATGCAGCCGGAACTTCAGAAAATTCAAAAGAAGTACAAGGGAAAAAACAACGATACTGCTGCAATGCAGAAAATGCAGGAGGAAACACAGGCTGTATATCAGAAATACGGCGTATCTCCTACAGGAAGCTGTGTACAGCTTGCAATCCAGTTCCCTATTTTGATGGCCTTATATCAGGTAATTTATAAAATTCCGGCATATGTAGGAAGTGTAAGGGATATCCTTGCATCTGCAGTTACCAGTATTACAGGTGTAAACGGATATACAGATATCCTTCAGCAGTTTATCACAGATAATAAGATGACAAGAGTTCAGCTTATTATGGATGGAAGTAAAGCTACAAGTAATTCAGTCACAGACTTTTTGTATGCATTATCACCTTCCCAGTGGAAAACACTTGCTGAGACAAGCCAGTTTGCAGGATTTACTGATACGCTGAACAGCACTGCAAAAGAGATTTCACATGTGCAGAATTTCTTTGGTCTGAATATCGCTGATCAGCCACTGACTTATATTAAAGCAGCTTTTGTAGGTGGATCTGCTCTTCTTGCTATCGTTGCGATTCTTATCCCGATTCTTGCGTGGGCTACACAGATGATCAACTTAAAACTGATGCCTCAGGCAGCACAGCAGAGCGGCGATTCACAGCAGGATGCAATGATGAACTCCATGAAGACAATGAATATGGTAATGCCGTTGATGTCAGCAGTATTCTGTTTCACATTCCCTGTAGGTCTTGGTATTTACTGGGTAGCAAGTGCTGCAGTAAGAAGTGTGCAGCAGGTTGTTATCAATAAAAAGATGGATAAGATCCAGATTGAAGACCTGATCAGTGAGAATATGAAGAAGATGGAAAAGAAGCGTGAGAAAGCGGGACTTCCACCTCAGAAGATTACAAATCAGGCCCATCAGAGCGCCAAGAATATCAATAAGATTGAAAAAGGCAGCAGCAATACAAATGTTGAGACAAGAGCCAAGAAGGTTGAAGAAGCTTACAAAGACGCTGCGAATGCAAAACCTGGCAGCATTACTGCAAAGGCCAATCTGGTAAAAGCATTTGATGAGCGTAATAAGAAGAAGTAGTCAGGAACGGAGGGGTTGGCATGGAGGATTATATCCAGTTTTCAGCGAAAACAAAGAGTGAAGCAATTACAAAAGCATGTATCGAGCTTGGCGTATCCAGTGACCAGCTTGAGATTCAGGTAATAAGTGAAGGCAGCAACGGATTTTTCGGAATCGGAAGCAAGCCTGCAGTAATTAAGGTTCGTAAGATTGAGTCGGTTTCTGAGGAAGAAGAAATGAAGGAGATCGTAGAGACAGTGAAACTCGATTCCTTCAAAGAGGAAGCCCCGGTTCAGGAAGAAAAGAAAACGGAAGCTATAAAACCGGTAAAGAAAGAAATCAAAGAGCCGAAAGCTGTTTCTGAGAAACCAAGACAGCCAAAACCTGTAAAGGAAAGGGCTGCAAAAGAAAAACAGCCGAGAGAATTCAGAGAGCCAAAAGAGAAACAAGTCAGAGAAAAGACGACTAAACCGGTAAAGCCTGTTGAGATCCTTACAGATCCGGAAGAGATTAAAGAAGTAGAAAACAGAGCAAAGGTATTCCTTCGTGATGTATTTGCGTCCATGAATCTTGGAGAAGTAGAGATTACATCTGAATATAACACAACGGACGGAAGTCTGGAAGTTGACTTTGAAGGCGAAGATATGGGAATCCTTATCGGCAAGAGAGGCCAGACTCTGGATTCTCTTCAGTATCTGACGAGTCTTGTGGTAAATAAAGGTAAATCAAATTACATTCGTGTAAAACTTGATACAGAAGATTACCGCAAGCGCCGTAAAGAAACTCTTGAGAACCTTGCAAGAGGTATTGCTTATAAAGTAAGAAAAACCCGCAAGCCGGTTATTCTTGAGCCAATGAATCCTTATGAGAGAAGAATTATCCATTCTGCTCTTCAGAATGATAAATATGTAGCTACCAGAAGTGAGGGTGAAGAGCCTTATCGTAAGGTTGTTATCTACTTGAAGAAAAATGCTTAATTAAAGTTAAAAGAAAAGGATACTCTTTTACGAGTATCCTTTTTTAGTGTGTTGAAATAATTGCAAAACACAGTAGTAATTGAACATATATTTCAATATGGTTCATTCTATATACAATGTATTGAATCTAAGAAGTTCTAAATGTTCTGATTTATATATTGATATAATACGCCACCGCCG
>OBKV01001362.1_pt1 | contig 15778 bp, 9 predicted proteins | sample 1517301 | NCBI WGS metagenome assembly OBKV01 (sample SAMN04571685, study PRJEB22368) | human gut metagenome | biome: human gut; material: stool | host: Homo sapiens | place: Luxembourg | collected 2012-06-29 | reverse complement strand
TATATAAACTCCTCAAAATAAACTTAAAAACTATCGACCTTCTGTCGAAAACCCGCTTCATTTTTTTTGTTTGAAAAAATATTAAAATACTATTGAAAACGCTCTCATAATGTTTTATAATAAAAGCGTTTACTAGGCAAAGAATGCCAAAGAGAAAAGAGAGGAAATTTAAATGAGAAGAAATAAATTGAAGGTTTTAAGCAGTTTAGCCATTTTAGGAATAGCCGGCTTAGGCTTAGCCGCATGTAATAATAATACAGGAAGTGGAACTACTCCAAGTCCTACACCAACTCCAACAGAGAATGGTGGTGGAGCAACAACTACTCCTACTCCAACACCTGTTCCAACTACTCCGAGTCAAACAACTACAACGACTCCAAATCAGTCATCAACAACAAATACTCCTGCTCAAAAGGTTGTAAAGAGTATTAGTATTTCAGGCGGAAAGACTCTGTATTTAGTAGGAGAGGAATTTTCATTTGATGGAGTAGTAGTAACTAAAACATATAATGATGAAACTCAAGAAACAGCAACTGCTGATGAAGTCACTTATAAAATTTATAGTGATGAAGATGGTACTAAAGAGGCTACAAGCATTGCAACAGCAGGTACATATTATGTATATGTAACTTGTGGTGGTAAGGATAATTATTATGCAATTACTGTACAAGAGAAGCAACAAACAATTCATGAATTTTTTGATGCTGCGATATTAACTGCTAGTCAGAGTGTAACAGAAACTATTGATGTGTATGAAAAGAATGGTAATAAAATTTCTGCAACAGCAAGTGCGGATAGAATTATTAAGATTGATTCAAGCGTTAAGACTGTTGATGGTATTAATTTTACTCAAAGAATAAATACACAAGGTCAAACTTTAAAAGGAACTGAAACTATTTCAGTTGATTCTAATGGAAAATTAACAAATCCAAGAGGAATTTGTATTACTGTTGCACATGATTCAACCTTAAAACTTTATGTAAATTCATCATCTGGTGATTCTAAGAGGATATTTGGTATAACAAATAATGCTGATTATACCAAAACAACTATAATTGATGGTAATTTAAAAGGTCTTGAATTTGAAGTTAAGGCTGGTACATATTATTTGTATACTGATGCAACAACAGATGATTCACAAGGAATTAAAGCTGGCGGATGGTATTTATATGGTGCTGATATTTCTTATAATGTGCCTAAAAGTTCTGTAACATATTCAGAAATTAAAGTTGATGCATCTAATGCAAAAACTGATTTTAATAAAGGCGATGAATTTGTAACAACTGGTCTTGTAGTAAAAGGTCTTAATAATTATGGCGTATGGGATGTGCTTGATGCAGCTGATTATACAATAACTAATGAAGATGGTTCTGCAGTTGATCTTACAACTGTTGGGAAGAAAACTCTTAAGGTAACTGCTAAAGACCATAGTGATACATACGACATTCAAGTAATTAATCCAAATGCAACCGTTGAAAGTATTGTTGTTAAAGAAGAACCTAAGGTTGTATACAAGAAAGGTGAGGAAATTTCCCTTTCAGGATTAACTATTACTTCAACTGATAGTGATTCATTAACTCAAGATATTGCCTATGATGCTGAAAAGATTACTTATAAAGTATTAAAAGGTGAAACTGATGTAACATCACAATTTACAACTCTAACAAAGGGAACATATACAGTTGAGTTAACTTATGCGTCTAAGACAGCAACTTATAGTATTAAAATGCTTGAGGTAAAAGAAGGTAAATTTGAATATGACAATTATGCTCCTATTGGAGGTGCATCATATTCTTCAAAATTAATCATTTCATATACTGATGGAACAGATGCTGATTACTCTAAATATAACGATACAATTTTAAGTACAGCAGAAGGCTATTCAACTAAGTTCTATAGTGATGCAACACATGAACATGAACTTAATTTAACTGATGCTTTTGTAGAGAAAAAAGATGTTTATGCAACATTCAATTATGAAACATATTCGAAAAATGATGCTGAAATTAAAGTTAGATTATTTGAAAGCTATAGTACATCTAACTTGACAAAAGGTACAGATTACAAGGAACAAGAATTATTTGATTCAACATTGATTAAGGTTACAGCTGGTAGCAAAGCGCAAGCAATTTCTAATGTTGATCAAATTCAAATTAAACTTGATAATGGAAAAAATATTAAATTTGAAGTTAAGGAAAAAGCAATCGTTAGATTTATAGTTAACGCTAATGGTGATAATAAAACTTATTCAATATTAGCTAGCAATGGTGAAAAACTTGCTGGAGCTAAACTTAATAAAAATAAAAATGAAAATTATGTTATTGAATTAGAACTAGAGGCTGGCACTTATACTTTGGAAAGTACAGGTGGAATTTGTTTTGCAGGTGTAACAGCAATTAAACCTGAATAATAAAAATTGAATATATTGGGTATGGCTTATTTAAGCCTTACCCTTTATTCTTAAATAAGGATGGAAATAAATATGAAAAAAAGAAGGTTACTTGCACTTCCTTTAATAGGACTTGCAATGCTTGGTGTTGTATCATGTGGTGATAGTTCTGAATCAAGTGGAATTGTTGAACCAAATAGCGATTCACTTGCAAGTATTACGCTAGATTCAAATAAAATGAAAACTACTTATTATGAAGGTCAAAAACTTGATTTAACAGGATTAGTAGTTAAAGCAAATTATGAAAATGGTAATAGTAAGGAAGTTACTAATTATACTTGGGATGAATCAACTTTTGATGCTAATAAACGTGGAGACCAGTATGTTAAAATTATCTATACAGAGGCTGGTATTACTAAAACAAGAAGTATTCACGTTTTAGTTAAAACTATATTAGAATCAGTAAATAATGTAATTGGTATTACTGCTACAACATCTAAAACGCAATATAAATATAATGAAGAATTAGATTTATCAGATTTAGTTGTGACTGCATTCTATGAAAATGGTACTTCAAGAGTATTAACTGATAAAGAGTATAAACTAAATAAAGATAGTTTTAATTCACAAAAGCGTGGCGATTATGAAATTGGTGTATCATTTAAAGAGGATTATACTGTTGATGGTATTACAAGAAGCTGTGAGGTAGAAACTTGTTTCTTTGCTAGCGTTATTTTAAATATGGAATCAATAAAAATAACAAAAGGTACCTCAACATTCTTGCAATATTCAGACATTGATATATCAAACTGGGAAGTAGAGGTAAGCTATAAAGAGGGTGTAACTGAAATTATTAAGGAAGGCTATACAACTGACCTTAAAGAAAAATTCCCTGATTCATCTGAAGCTAAGACAGATATTATTACCGCTTCATTTACTTATAACGGTGTAACTAAAACAGCTACTAGAACAGTAGAAGTTGTTAAGGCATCAAAGGTATTTAATGCTGGAGTCCTTGCAATTAGTGAAACTCCTGTTGCAGAGAATGCTATCTTAGATAACTTTACAGTTAAAAAGGGTTATAAGGTAGCTGCTGATAGTCAATCATGTGGATGTCAAGCATTTGCCCGTTCTTTAATCTTAGATGGGGCAGGTACGCGTGATGAGTATTCAATTACATTTGATGTTGTAAGAGATAAGAAGATTACTGTTGTTGCTGCTAGTCAGGAAGGCTCTGAAATTGGTTTATACGATGCTGATGGAAATGTTATTAGCACATATAAAGTTGGTACAAATCTTCAAAGATTTAGCTTTGAGGTAGAAAATTCTGGTACATATTATATATGGTCAACTGGTGGAGTAAGTCTTTACTTTATTGGTACCTATAGGTAGGAGGAATAAATAATGAAAAATAAATTAATATTAGCCTTACCATTAGCAGGTATTGCATTAGTTTATTTTTCATTATTTATACCTCCTACCTATAGATAAGACTACAAGTGAGACAACAACTACAGGAAGTAATAACAATAATACCATTGTTTATTCAAATGAAACCTATTATGCTTCACCTAATGGTGTAGCAAGTGCAAATGGAACTAAAGGATCCCCTGTTGATATTAGAACAGGTTTTAATAAGCTTAAAGCTGGAGATACTTTAATACTACTTGATGGAACATATAATCTTCCAGAACGTATTTTAATTGATAAAACCCAAAATGGTGCTTCAGGACATATGATTACGGTTAAGGCAGATGACAATGCTAATGTAACTCTTGATTTTTCACAGCAGAATATTGCTGGTACATCACGTGGAGTTCAAATCAATGCTGATTACTGGCACTTATATGGTTTTGATGTTAAAGGTGCTGGTGATAATGGTGTTTATATAGCTGGTTCTTATAATATTGTTGAAAATTGTTCATTCCACGAAAATCAGGATACAGGCTTACAGATTGGTCGTGCTTCATCTGATTTAACAAATATTAAGGATTGGCCTCATAATAATTTAATTAAAAATTGTACATCATATAATAATTATGATTATCAATCATATGGTGAAAATGCCGATGGCTTTGCCGCTAAGTTAACTACTGGTGAGGGTAATGTGTTTGATGGCTGTATTGCATACCGTAATTCCGATGATGGATGGGATTTATATGCTAAATCAGATTCTGGTCAGGTAGGTACAACAATTATAAAAAATTGTGTGTCATTTGAAAATGGATGGTTACTTGATAAAACGGCAACTCCTGATGATAGTGATTTAAATGAAAATGGAGGTACAACAATTACAACTACTGCTAAAATGCTAGCTAAAGAAACTAATGCATCATATGCCACTCGTGATGGTGATGGAATTGGCTTTAAGCTAGGTGGATCTGTAATGGAGGGTAATGTTATTGTTGAAAACTGTATGGCATTTAATAACCGATTACATGGCTTTAGTGATAACTCAAATCCAGGTGTATTATCATTAAGAAATTGTACAGCTTATAATAACTCTGTATCATTTAATCCTGAAACAGGTGAGGTTACTCCTAATAGTAATACTTCAAATAATTTTGATTTAGCCCGTGATGAAAAATCATATAATAATTATTATGGATTATTATCATATATGACAAACCAAACTGATAAAACAATTACTTATAGTAATAAGGATGCCTATCGTGGTTCTATTGGTGCTTCAATCTTTAATGTTGGAAAGAACAAGTATTCAACATTTACAACTTATCAGGATGGTTCAAGCTATGTAGCATCTAAGGCTGGACGTGCTTATAATAATATGTCTGATGATATTTTTGAATCTGTAACATTTGGTTATAATCCAAATGGAAATAGACAGTTACATAAGTTATTGAGAAATGCTGATAATTCTTTAAATATGAAGGATATGCTTAATGTTAAGAATTCTGATTTACTTACATATTGTGATGGTAAGCAAATTGGTGCTAAGTTAAATGAAACATCTTGGGATGCTTATGATCATTATGGATTAAATGATCAAGAAGGAAAACTTGACGATATAGATATAGTCCTTGCAGGTGCTAAGGATGTACTTGAAATAATGTGTAATGAAAATGCTGTATATCAAAATGTAAACCTAATTACGAAGGTTAATAATTGCGATGTAACATGGTCATCATCTAATGAATTAGTTATTCAATGTGGTAAGCCTAAAGCTAATAATCCAAATGAATATGAGACAAATACATCAGTTTCTGGTGTAACCTTCATTGAAGGAATTGTAAATCGTGATCGTCAAGCGGATGTTAAGGTTACTCTTACAGCTACAATCTCTTATGGTGGTAAATCAGTTCAAAAGAATTTTGATTTAAATGTAAAACGTAGTATTCCAACGATTGGTTCTCTACAAGGATTTGATAATCGTTATATCTTAACACAATTTGGTGAATATACATTACCAGAGGTTTCAGTATTAAATGCTTCGTCATATTCTGGTGAAACATTAATTAAGGATGTTGATTATGTTGTAGAAAACAAAATTTTGTTTGCAAATTCATCAAAGGATTTCCAAGAAGGAAATTATTATGAAATTTCTAAGGTTTATACATCTTTACCAGGTGTATATAAGATCGTTTATACAGTTCAATCATTAATTAGTGATGAAACTTTAGAAACATCATTCTATGTTTATGTAGTTTCTGAGGAAGCTGAAATTGATATTGCAACTGATATAGAAGGCAAACCTAATATGGATGTTAACGTATCTCGTGATGGTGTTCAGGTTTCTGCTTCATTTACTAACATTTTAGGTACAATGTATGTTTATACATCTAAAAATGAACAAGAAACAGCCGCTACAGTTGTAGCTAATGGTAAGGCTTTTGATATTACAGATGAAACATTATCTTCAATCTATGAGATGCCAAATAATGATGGATATTTTGTTCATGTGTGTGTTAATAATAAGAAAAATACAATTGAATCACCAACTGTATATTCAAAGGAGATTACAACTCAAAATATTAATACAAAGGATGAGTTCTTTGATTTAGTTAATTCAAAGGCTAGTTCAACTGTTATTTATCTATTAACTGCTGATTTAGACTTTACAGGATATAATTGGTCTGCATCTAATACAGAACCATTTGGTGGTTTATTTAATGGTAATGGTCATACAATTAAGAATATCAAGATTGCTTCAAAGGAAAAGAAGGGTAATGCAGTATTCTATAAGCTTAAGAATGGTACAATTGAAAATGTAACATTTGAAAATATTACTCTTGAAGGATCATCTACAGCGTCTTTGGCTGGTATTGTAGGACAAATGGCCGGTGGATATATTCATAATGTTTCACTTAAGAATATTGCATCTCGTGCATCAACTGGAGCTTCAGCTTTAGTTGGTCAAGTTGCTGGTGGATTAAATTATATAACTCAGGTTTCTCTTGTTAATGATGAGTCTGTTATTATCAAGGTAGACAATAAATACTGTGGTGGCCTTGTTGGTAATATGCAAAAGGATACGGATCAATCATTAGTAGAGCTTTATGTTTCTGATTGTTATGTTAAAGCTACTATTGGTGATGGTAAAGATGCCGGTGGATATATTGGTGGAATTATCGGGCGTAATAAGAATGAATTTGCATCTTACAATCTTGATATTAAACACTGTGTATTTGAAGGTCAGGTTAAGACTGGTAAGGATTACTCAGGCGGTATTTTATCTGGCTGTGATAATGGTGCAGGAAATGTTAGAATTATGAATTGTGTTTCTAATTGTACAATTCTTTTAAAGGGTGTGTTATTAGATGGTATTTCAGCTATGGCTGGAAAGAACGATAGCCCAATATTTGGTCGTGTAACTAAGGGTGCGGGTTCATATTTCGTTTCATTTAACTATGCAAGCTTTGATGATTCTCAGTTCTCTAACGAGTATGAGGATTTTGCGGAAAATATCAAGAAAGAAGTTTTCTTTAAAAATGTAGTTGGTCTAGATCTTGAATCTGTTTGGATTTTTGATAGTGAAACATTAACAATTTCTTTAAGAGACCCAGCTTCAATTTTAGCAAAATAAAATATTAAATAAGGTTCTAAAGCAGTGCTTTAGAGCTTTATTTTTTTGCTTTTTCTATTTATCGACTAATTATTATATTTTAATAGCGTAAAATTAATGTTACTTTTAAATTGAAAAAGCGCATTGAAATTAAAAAAAGATATTTTTTATTTCTTTTTTTAATTTCGTCGTTGATAATATTGGGATTAATGGTATAATATATAATATAGAATGGAGATACTATTATGGAAAAATATACTGTTAGAGTAGATGAAATTGTTATTAAAAATTTTAAGAATGTTGAATATGGAATGATTGATTTTAAAAATAGTAATTCAAAAATAAAGGCTTCAGTTCTTGGAATTTATGGCCAAAATGGAAGTGGTAAGACCACAGTAATCGATTCTCTTAAACTATTAAAACTTATACTTATGGGCTCATCGATTCCTTTATCATTTGCCGATTGTATTAACGTTGATTGTGATTCTTCAACGTTTATGTTTAAGTTTAGAATAGAAAAAACAAATTCAAATGAAATAACATATTGTATATATTCTTTTTCATTAAAGAAAATCAAATATACTAATTTAAATTCACAAATCAGTGATCAAAATCAAACAAATGAAAAAGTGATTATATTTGATGAAAAATTAAGTTATTCACTTACTAAGGATGATAATATAATTGAAAAAATGCAAGTCTTAATTGATTCTGATGAAAAGAATATGACATTTGAACCTAGGACAAAGTTAAAAGAATTAGTTGGAAATAGTGTTGATGATAATACTAATGTTATCGTTGCTAAAAAGATTGCCTCATCTACATCTAAATCATTTATTTTTTCAAGGGAAATGTTGACTATATTTAGAGAAAAATGTAAAAATAAGTTATATCTTTCAATATTCGAATCATTAGTAAATTATGGACATTTAAACTTATTTATTTTTGATAATACTTCAAATGCAATTATATCTTTAGATACATTACCATTGTCATTAAGGTTGCATAATGATAAGGAAGAATCTAGTGGAATTATTCCGTTACCAATAAATGGAAATGGTTTAATTAATAAAGATTTATTAAAATTTGTTAAATTAGGAATTGATAATATTAATATTGTTCTTTGTGAGCTTGTTCCGGGCTTAAAAATTGATTTAAGGGTTACAGGTGAGCAATTAGAAAGTGATGGCAGTGTTAATTCAATTATTCATTTAGTATCTAATAAGAATGATAAGGCCATTCCCCTACGATATGAGTCAGAGGGTATAAAGAAAATAATAGCAATTTTGAATTTATTAATAAATGTATATAATAATTCGTCTATTACAGTATGTATTGATGAGTTAGATAGTGGTATTTTTGAATACCTTTTAGGAGAAATATTAAGTATAATTTGTCAAAAAGGAAAAGGACAATTAATTTTTACATCTCATAATTTGAGACCTCTTGAAACATTGGATAAAAGTTGTATTGTTTTCACAACAACTAATCCTAAAAATAGGTATGTTAGATTCACTAATGTTAAACGTACTAATAATTTACGTGATTTATATTATAGAAATATTATTCTTGGTGAGAATGGTGAATATTTATATGAGAAAACAAATAATCATCAAATTGCTTATGCATTAAGGGAAGCAGGAGAAAATAATGGCTAAAAGAAAAATTGTTTTTATAATTGTAGAAGGTCCATCGGACGATGATTCTTTAGGCTTATTTTTTGATGAGTTTTATGATGAATTTAATGTGGAAGTTAAAGTGATGCATTATGATGTTACTACTACAAATGGTGTAAACCAAACCAACATTCTTTCAACTATAGCTGATATCATAAAAGGCTTTGCGGCAAATAATCATTTAAATTCTTCCCATTTTTCGGAAATTATACATATAGTTGATACTGATGGTGTATTTATTCCAAATGACAAAATAGAGGAAGAAACAGTGGGTTCAACAATTTATCATGAGAATCGAATTGTTTGTAAAAATAAGGATAATATTATAAAGAGAAATGCTCAAAAAAGGAAAAATATTGATAAGTTAATTAACTGCGGTACAATATGGCGAAATATACCATATAAAATTTATTATATGTCTACAAATCTTGAACATGTATTGCACAATATTCAAAATGCTACCGATGATGAAAAGGAAAAACTTGCTCATAGTTTTTCCAAGAGATATAAAAATAATTTAAACGGATTTATTTCTTTTATTTGTGAGTCAACATTTTCTGTTTGTAACGAATATAATGATTCGTGGGATTTTATAAAAAAGGATTTAAATTCTTTGAAAAGGTATACCAATATAGGATTATGTTTTAAAAAATAATTTTTTAATAAATACAGTGAGGGATTATTTTCTTGAAAAAAGTGATTACAGTTTTTACAAGTAAATCGTTTACGATACCAAATTAATGTGATGTTATTTTCAGCTGTATTAGCAAATTCTAATGTTCGCTTTATAGAACCTCTTGAAATAACATTGTTAGAACCACAATTTGGACAACAAGTATTTTCATCTTTTTTTAAATAAATATTTATGATATGATTATTGTTGGTTTCGTTATATGATTCATATGATTTTTCACAATCTATGTTCATATAAGCTAAACCTAATCTTTTTAGGACTTCAAAGTCCATAATAAAACTCCTTTCGTATAATAATGTCTCTAATCAATTCTATTATACATAAAGGAGTTCTTTTTTAATTTTAAAAAGAGAAGATAGGGGGACACATTCCCCCTAATTCCCTTTGAAATATCTACACTTATTAATTTAAAGATTAACCTACAACTTCATAGTTTATAGTCTATCCCCACACACCTTAAAATTTAGTATAGCTAGAGTGTTTGCTTTAGAACTTTATTTTTTTGTTTTTTCTATTTATCGACTAATTATGATATTTTAATAGCGTAAAATTTAATAGGTGATTTGTATGGAAAAAACTTTTAAACAAATTCTTGCTGGTTTTTTAATAGGGCTTGCGGTAATTGTCCCAGGAATAAGTGGAGCTACTATTGCGATTATGTTTAAAATATATAATAATATTTTAGATGCGATTGCAAGTATAAATAAAAACTTTAAAAAAAGTATGATATATTTACTTCCAATTGGTGTTGGTGGCATTTTAGGAATATTAATGGGCTTTATTTTTATTAAGGAATTGCTTAAGGTTATTCCTTTTGCAATTACAACTCTTTTTGGAGGATTGATTTTAGGTAGCATTTTTTCTTTAATACCTGAAAATAAGAAGGCTGGGAAAATTTTTTTAGTAGTAGGTATTATATGTCCTATAATTTTGTGTTTAATATCTTTTTTTCACAATGAAATGAGCTTAAAGCTTAACTATTATCTTATATTTTATTATGTAATTGTTGGTAGTATAGTGGCTTCAACCCAATATATACCAGGATGTAGTGCAAGTGTCTTTTTAATGTCAATTGGTTTATTTACACCCCTTATTACTAATTTTAACTTAAATATTATTATAAATAATAAAGCTTATCTTTTAATTTATTGTTTATTGTTTTTAGGCTTTGTAATAGGTGCGTTATTTTATGCTAAATTAATTAATAAGTTTATTAATATTTTAGGTGCTAAAGCAAATTATTTATTTTTAGGATTATCAATTGGTTCTTTTGTTTCAATATTTATTAATTATGATATGGTATTGATTTATAAGGATTGGTATTATAACAGTATTAAAATTTTTGATTTATTACTGGGAATAAGTCTTTTTATTGTAGGATTTATGGCAAGCTATAGATTATATTTAAGAGGAAAAAATAGATAAAACATTTCATTTCACTTGAAGTTAATTCATATTTGACATATAATATAGAATCCCCAACTAGTAAAGGATTTGATAAAATGGGTCATTTAAAAAATAATTATCATACACATAATCGCTTATGTAATCACGCTCAAGGTGGCGCTCTTGATTATGTAAAAAAAGCCGTAAGCTTAGGCATGGAAGAAATTGGACTATCTGATCATGGACCTATTCCTTGTCGCTTCATGAGTCATGACGAATTCATCGCCAATTTATGCTACCGCAATATGAGCTTAGATGAATTTTATAATATATATTTGCCAGAGGTAAATGAAGCTAAACTCAAATATCAAGGAGATATTAAGGTTTTAAAAGCTCTTGAGGTTGAATATATTCCTGGTGAAGAAGAATTTTATTCTAGCCTAAAGGAGCATTTAGATTATCTTAATTTAGGCGTTCATTATTTTAAGGACTCTAAAGGTAATATAATTAATTCTTATAGCCAGATAAACTACACAAATGTCTAAGACAGCTTGTATGGGAATGAGGACGGGTTTATTTAGGACTTTAGTTCATCCCGATTTATTTATGTTTGATTATAAGAATATAAAAGGAGAAAGAAGATTCGATGAGGCAGCTATTGAGGCATCTAAGCTGATTCTTGATTGTGCTAAAGAAACAGGCACTTATTTAGAGGTTAATGTTAATGGACTTTCTAATTCGTTAAAATATCATTCAGACGAATGGCTATATCCTTATGATGAATTTTGGTCTCTTGCAAGTAAATATAAATGTCTTCATATTATTATTGGTGTTGATGCCCATAATCCCGAAGCATTAGATAGTGAAGCTATTGATATGGTGAAGGAGTTTACGAAGAAGATGGACCTTATGATTGACGATAAGATGGAACTATAATAAAGGTTGCTTGAAGCAATCTTTTTAGTATAGGAAGAAACGCTTTCATAAATACTTTTTATAAAAAGTATGTTATATTTACCTTGGTTAAATGGAGTTGTTATAATGGAAACCATCAAAATTAAAGCTATTTCGGAAGGTATTGCTTACGGGCGTGCTTTAAATGTTAATGACGATTTTATTATTAAGAAAGGTCTTTGCTCAAATTCCTTATTGGAGCGTCAATTATTTAGGCAATCTGTTAATGAGGTTATAAAGGATCTTGAAGCTTTAAAGAGTGATGAAGTATTTAAGGATGAAGAGTTCTTAGATGTTCATATTATGATTTTAAAGGATCCAGTTTTATTTTCTGAGGTTGATTCTTTAATTGAGTCTAAAAGATATTATGCTGAACGTGCTTTTGATACTGTAATAAATGGTTATATTGAAAAATTTAACGGTGCCAATTCCGTATATTTAAAAGAACGTAATCTTGATTTTAAAGATATAAGAAGTAGAGTTTTAAAAAAGCTTAATCGTCATTATTTTAAAGAAAATGTATCAGGCAAACTTATTTTAGTATGTAATGAACTATATCCTTCCTTGCTTATGGAATTTAAGGATAATGTTGCTGGTGTTATTTCTTGTCAAGGTGGTCAAACTAGCCATGGTGCTATTTTATGTAAAGCTAGAGAAATTCCTTATATAATTTATGATGGTACAATTAATGAGGGGACAAGCATTGTTATTGATACAAGAACAAATAGTTTAATGATTAATGTTCCTAAAGAAATTATTAAACAGTATCATGATTTAAAAAAAGAACTTAAAAAGAAAAAAAGAATGTCAGATTATTCAAAATATAAGTTAAAAATAATGGCAAATGTTTCAGCTAATGAGGATATTTCAAAGGTTATGGATTACAACATGTATGGAGTAGGTCTTTATAGAACTGAGTTTATTTTTATGAATTTAGACCATCCAATGTCTTATAATGACCAATTTAGAGTTTATTCAGATGCTGTTGACATGCTTAATGGTAAGTGTATAACATTCAGAACCTTTGATATTGGAGATGATAAGCAGTTATCTTATATGAAGGTGTCTCACAAGGGTGTTGATAATTATCGCAATAATAAAGATTTATTTCAAAATCAAGTTTTAGCAATGATGAATGCTAATAAGTATTCAAATATGAAAATAATGTTTCCAATGATTGAAACAATAGATGAATTTAAGTATTTAAGAGATTGGACAATTAAATTAAAAAGAGAAGCTTCTAATGATTCTTATGTTAAGATTGGTATGATGCTTGAAACTAAAAAGGCTTTGGAAAACATTTCAGATTTTAAAGATATCGATTTTATGTCAATTGGCACTAATGATTTAACAAGTGAGTTATATCATTTGAATCGTAATGAAATTTTAAATTATAATGCTTATATTGATTCGTTAATAGAAAAATTAAAAGCTGTTGTATGTCATTGTCAAACATATAATATTGAATTGTCAATATGTGGTGAGCTTGCGGGAGTGCCGGAGGTTTTTAAGCGTTTATATGATATTGGAATTAGACAATTTAGTATATCACCTTCAAATGCTAAAGCGATTGATATAGCTATAAAAGAATGTGTTCAATAGTATTGTCATTAAGAACTTCAATTTTGGAGTTCTTTTTTTATGTAAAGTCTATGATTTAAAATAAAACTAAATTTTTTTATATACTTTTTATGCTGTTTTAAGGTATAATAGACACATAAAAGAAAAGAGTTAATAAAATATGAAAAAGAAAAAGATAATTTTAACATCATTAAGTACAATTGCTATAATATCTCTTGCAAGTTGTAATTTTAAATTTGTAGGCAGCAGTGGAAGTACTTCTAGTAATGGGGGAAGTACTATTATCCCTTCAAGTGGAATACACCCTTCAACATCTAATGGGGTTTCGTCTAGTGTAGATAGTAAGTATTCGCTAATTTTTGAAAATAATGGTCATGGTATTAAGCCATCTCAAATATCGAATATAAAAATTATTCCGAGTGATTTACCTTTACTTGAAGATGATAAGTATAATTTTGAAGGCTGGTATTTGGATGAAACTTTAACAAATAAAGCTATAAGTGGAACTATTATTCAAAGTGATACTGTTCTTTATGCAAAATGGGTAAAGAAGGAAGTAACCCCTGAACTAAAATATACAATTACCTATGTAATAAATGGCCATGGAAGTCAGCCTTCGAATCTAGCAGATGTAGATAAGATACCTTCACAATTGCCTATTTTGGAGGCTGCCGGTTATAATTTTAATGGTTGGTACTTGGATAAAGAATTAACTAAAAAAGCGTCAGAAGGAAGCACAATAACTTCAAATATAATTTTGTATGCTAGTTGGACAAAAAAAGAAGCTATTAAGACTGAATACACAGTTAGTTTTAATACCAATGGTGGAAGTAGTATTTCAAATGTTAAGGTTATTGAAGGCAATAAGCTAACTAAACCAGCTGATCCGGTAAAAGAAAATGCTATCTTTAAGGGTTGGTATTTAGATGATACATATAATGAACCATTTGATTTTGATAGTGCTATTAATAAAAATTTAACCTTATATGCTAAATGGGTGAACAAACTCAAGGTTAGTTTTGTTGTAAATGACGATGAATACACGAGTGAATACGTAGAAAGTAATACTACTATTACTAAACCAGCTGATCCTATTATTTCTGGTTTTAAGTTTGAAGGTTGGTATGAATCTTTAAATGATGAAAAGATTTTTGATTTTGAAACTAAGATAGTATCAAATATAACCTTATATGCTAAACTAACTAAGGTTGAAGATGTAACTATATTATATGAAGCCTATGATGAGGGGATTAATTTACAGTTTAAAGCAAGTAGTTTAGAAAATACAAATATATATTATAAAGAAACCAAGGATAGCAGTTATAAAATCCTTGATAAAGAACTTATCCGTATTAGTGATGGAATGGCTACAGCAGATATTTTAGGTCTTAGAGCAGGAATTTATGATGTAAAAGTAACTACTTTAGAAAGGGAAGAAAAAATCGTTGCTAATGTTACAGCTTATGATAGAAGTGGTTATGCTCATTTTAATCAAACTGGTATAGGTGCTTATAATGACGATGGAACCTTAAAAACAGGAACTAATGTTGTTTATGTGACAGAAGCTACTAAAAATACGGTCACATGTACAATAAATAAGAAGAAATATACAGGATTGGTAGCTATTTTAAATGCTCAATCTAAGTCAAGTGCTCCTCTTGATATTCGTATTATCGGGCAAGTTAGCGCAGATACCTGGAAGGAAATTAAATATGAAAAGTCTTCTAGTGATAAGCTTACAATTGATAAGATAGTTGATAAAAATGGTAATCCATTACCTCAAAAATCAATGACGGAGCAAGAGATTATTAAAGGTGGTTATAATACACTTGAAGGAAAATATGAGCAGATTAAGGGAATAACTAATAGCATAAAATATTCAAGTGGTGAATTCGATTCTTATTATAATATGATAGATGTATCAGATGCTAAAAACGTAACTATTGAGGGTGTTGGTTCTGATGCAAAGCTGTATCAATGTGGATTTACTTGGAAAAAATGCTCGAGTATTGAGGTTAGAAATTTAACATTCGATGATTATACTGAAGATGCTTGTAGCTTTGAGGGGTCTGATG
>OBKV01001358.1_pt1 | contig 15810 bp, 10 predicted proteins | sample 1517301 | NCBI WGS metagenome assembly OBKV01 (sample SAMN04571685, study PRJEB22368) | human gut metagenome | biome: human gut; material: stool | host: Homo sapiens | place: Luxembourg | collected 2012-06-29 | reverse complement strand
CCCTAATTCCTGGGCCAATGTCTGGCTTGTCTCTGCCTGTTCGGGTGTAATGGGTCGATAATTCCATTTGTGATTCATTTTATATATTGTTTTTTCTTTTTCTGTTCTCAAGGGTTGAAAAGGCACTTCTTTCCAACAAGGGGTAAAAGTACGAAAAAAAGCGGAAGTGTATAGTAGATAAGACGAAAATATTTCAAGGCTGGCTTTTGGAAGATAACTTCTTTTAGCTATCTTTGCTTCGTTAACAAAAGTCTAAACAGGTGAGAAATACGCTAAAATGAGAAGACAAAACGGTGCCATAAGCTCTAATATGACATTTGATGATATCTATATTGAGTATTATCAACGTTGTTTCTTGTTTGCTAAATCCTATCTTCACGATGAGATGCAGTCGAAAGATATAGCCTCAGAGGCAATGATAACTTTATGGAGTACGATGAAGACTGAAGAGGTGAAAAATATCCGTGCTTTTTTGATGACTGTGGTAAAGAATCAGGCCTTAAACTACCTGCGAAATGAGCATCTGCGGATGGAGGCCAGGGAAAACATCCTGGATGATGAACTTTACGAACTTGATTTCCGTATCTCTTCTCTTGACTCTTCCGATCCTAACCAACTTTTCTCTGAAGAAATAATCGCCATTGTTAATCATACTTTAAATGAATTGCCGGAAAAAACAAGAAGGGCATTTATGATGAGTCGATATGAGAATAAATCGATGAAAGAAATCGCTGAATCATTAAATGTGACAGTGAAAGGGGTAGACTATCATATTGGCAAAGCGTTGCAAGCTTTAAGGAAGAACCTCAAAGATTACCTTTATACTCTACTTTTTTTCTAATAGAATACCTTACCGATAAAGTTCTCCTTCGGCATTGATGCATATCCTCCTCGGCATTGATGAACAAATGAAGGACCTCAAAGCACTTTTTTTATTTTTCTTCTAGTGAAGTTTGTAAGTGGCGTGTCTTATATATGTAAGCCCTCAAAAAGCTTATGTCTTAACCCCAAGGAAAAAGTATGGATACGAAACTATTAAATAAATATCTTGCAGGAGATGCTCTTCCCGAAGAAAAGAGAGAAGTCGTGCGCTGGATGAAAGAAAGTGAAGAACACCGTGAACAACTGATGCAAATGCGTCATATTTATGACGCTACTATCTGGAATGGTAATTTGCAAGAAAAAAAGGCGGAAAATAAGAAAATTATGATGCGTTATCTTTGGGCCTCTATGAAGATAGCGGCAGTCATTGCCATGATTGCTTTTATTATTCATAAGGAATATCAAGAGTATCGGTTTGAACACTCTACTGAAATGCAGATGATGACGGTTCCCGCAGGGCAAAGGGCTAGCCTGGTTTTGGCTGACGGGACAATTGTCTGGTTGAACTCCAACTCTACTTTAAAATATCCGGCTACCGGATTTCATGCCAAAGAGAGGAAAGTGATTTTGGAAGGAGAGGGGTATTTTGAAGTGGCTCATAACGAGAAACATCCTTTTATTGTTGAGACCGAGAAATATGATATCAGAGTATTGGGAACTACTTTCAATGTCTCGGCATATCCTAACTCCGGTTTATTTGAAGCTTCTTTGATAGAAGGTAAAGTCACCGTATACCATCCTGAAACGCAAAACGAAATAATCTTGAATCCACATGAAAAGGTGGAAGTTAGAGACGGGAAACTTTATAAAGAGACCTTTACTTCGGATCATGATTTCTTGTGGAGGATGGGTATTTATTCTTTTAAAGATGAACCGTTGGAAACTGTCTTTAAGAAATTAGAGCAATATTATGAAGTGAAGATCATTAATAAAAACATAGAAATAACTTCTCATCCGTGTACCGGTAAGTTCCGCCAGAAAGAAGGAATCGAACATGTGATGAGAGTATTGCAGAAATACATCAAATTTAATTATATACAGGACGATGAAAAGAATCAGATCATAATCTATTAACCCTAGTATTTAATCTAAAAAAACACTGAAAATGAGAGCAAGAGAACCTGCCCGTTTAAAACAGAAATATCGGTAAGTGTTGCAGCACTTACCGATATGTGAGAAGTCAATAAAAAAGACTCGTCATCTGTTACAAATCTTTATGTATTAACTTAATAACTCTAGGCAAAGATATGAAAAATAATCTTTGGTGTGGACGTATTGTCCATAGAAAAACACACTGTACTCAAATTTTAAGAATTATGAGGTTAACTGTCTTTTTCCTGTTATTCATTGTTTTTGAGACATATTCCTTGAATGTCCGTTCTCAAAATCAGAAAGTAACGATGAATAAAGGTACCGCAACACTATCTGACATTATCAGGCAGATTGAAAAACAAACAGACTATTTGTTTATTTACAATGAGCATGAGATTGCTTTAGACAAACGAATAGCAGTATCTACTCGGGAAACCACGGTTGCCGAAATTCTTAATAGAGTTTTGCAAGGAACAGGTTTCTCGTATACGATGGAAGGCAACCATATTATTCTGGTGAAAAATATGGAGAAAATGAAAAACGTAACTCCCGGTCGGAAGATAACAGGAACTGTGAAAGATGATTTGGGAGAGGTTATTGTCGGTTGTAATGTAGCTGTTAAAGGTGAGAAAATAGGAGCCATCACCGATATGGATGGAAGATATACTATCGAGGTTCCGGACAATAGTATATTGGTTTTCTCATTTTTAGGTTATAAGAGCGTTGAATCTCCCGTCAAGAATAATTCGGTTGTCAATATAACCATGCAAGAAGACTCCAGATCTTTGGAAGAAGTGGTGGTTGTAGGTTATGGAACACAGAAGAAAGTCAATTTGACAGGTGCCGTGTCTGTGGTAGAGGGGGATCAATTGGCAGGGCGTTCTGCTTCGACTATGTCTCAATTACTGCAAGGAGCAGTTCCTAACATGACTGTCTCTTTTTCTTCCGGTCGTGCAGGAGATGGAGGTTCGTTTAATATCAGAGGAGTGAATTCCATTAGTGGTTCTGCCAAACCGTTGGTCCTTATTGATGGAGTGGAGGGAGATGTGAATCGTGTCAATCCGAATGATGTCGCCTCTGTTTCGGTCTTAAAAGATGCGTCGTCTGCGGCAATTTATGGAGCACGTGCCGCCTATGGAGTTATTCTGGTAACTACAAAGACGGGAGAAAAAGGCAAAGTCACTCTTAATTATAACGGACGATATAGCTTTAGTGATGTAACTACGTCGACAGATTATGAAACCCGCGGATATTATGCGGCCGGTATTAGCGATATGTTCTTCTCTACCTGGCAGGGGACACCATTGCTCACATATACGGAAAAGGATTATCATGAGTTGTGGATCAGGAGAAATGATAAGACGGAACAACCCGAACGGCCCTGGGTAGTAACTGAAAACGGACAGTATAAATACTATGGGAATTTTGATTGGTATAATTATTTATATGACCATAAACGTCCGACGTATGAACATAATGTAAGCATTTCCGGTGGAAGTGAACATCTGAAGTTCAGGCTTTCCGGAGGATACTATAATCAGAAAGGAGTTCTTAAAATACAACCGGACAAGTATGAACGCTATAACTTCAAATCAAGGCTGGAAGCCAAAGTGACTCCATGGTTATCCGTCAGTAATAATACCTCTTATTTCAAATCGAATTACTCCTATCCGGGACTTGGTGGAGTGAATACGATATTTAAGAATGCAAGCTATCGTGCCTTGCCCATATTAGTGCCTGTACATCCTGATGGTACACTGGTGTATGAAACTAATATAATGAACTATACTTTGGCGGGTACCACTGTTGCATTATCCAATAAGAAACATAATAATAAAGATGAGATAGACGAGTTTATGACCACATTTGAAGTAGTTATAAATCCGGTAAAACATGTTGAAATCATAGGGAATTACACATATTCGAAATATGACAAGAAATGTACCAATAGAAGTGTAGACATGCAATACTCCAAGGTACCGGGTGTTACGATTACCATGCCCGAGAGTACAAGCGGAGGGAATAAACTGACTGTGTTGAATACAAAAAATCTGTATTATGCATATAATGCTTACGGAACTTATGGTAACTTGTTTGCCGGCTCTCATAATGTGAAACTGACAGGCGGTATCAACTATGAGACAAAATCTTATGAAGATCTGACTGTGAGTAAAGATGGACTGTTATCTGATGAATTGAATGACTTTAATCTGGCTAAAGGAGAAAATACAGTAGTCACCGGAGGAAAGAATAAATATGCTTTATTTGGCGTCTTTTATAGGGCAAACTATGATTATAAAGGAAGATACCTGTTTGAGGCGAGCGGAAGATACGATGGCAGTTCCCGGTTTAAAAAAGGCCATCGGTACGGCTTCTTCCCATCGTTCTCCGCCGGATGGCGCATTAGCGAAGAGCCTTTTTATGGAGCATTGAAAAATACAGTAGATAACCTAAAGTTACGACTGTCTTATGGAACTTTGGGCAATCAGCAAGTTGGTTATTATGATTATCTGCAGCAAATAGAAACAGGAAAAGTTCTTAATTATTCGTTTGGTGATAAAGAAAAAGCCTCGTATGCCTATGAAACCGCTCCTAATGCTTCCGACTTGACATGGGAAACCGTAGTTACTAAAAATATTGGCCTTGATATCGGTATCTTCAATAATAGATTGAATATTTCGGCAGATGCTTATATAAGGGATACAAAAGACATGCTAATGCCCGGCAAAGCATTACCGTCTGTCTATGGCGCAAAATCTCCTAATATGAATGCTGCTGACTTAAGGACCAAAGGTTGGGAATTGGTCGTTGCTTGGAATGACCGTTTTAATGTGATGGACAAACCTTTTAACTATGGTGTTTCGTTTGGAATCGGGGATAATGTCTCCAAGATTACGAAATATGATAACCCTAATAAAGAAATCAGCTCTCCTTATGTCGGTCAGAGACTGGGAGATATATGGGGGTATATGGTTGATGGCTATTTTGCGACAGATGAAGAGGCAGCTAATTATGGAGTAGACCAGAGTGTCGTAAACTATATCATCAACAATGCCGTTGTCGATAGAGGACTGCATGCTGGAGACATGAAATATCTCGATCTTGATGGCAATAATAAGATCGAACAAACTGTCAGTGCTAATGATATTAAGGACCAACGGATTATAGGTAATTCTCTTCCGCGCTATACGTACAGTATCAGACTTAATGCAGAATGGAATGGCATTGACTTTTCCGTGTTCTTTCAGGGAGTGGGGAAACAAGACTGGTACCCATCCAGTGATGCATTTGCCTTTTGGGGACCGTATAGTTCACCAGCACCAAGTTTCATTCCGAAGGATTTTTTGGCAGACGTATGGAGCGTAGACAATCCTGATGCTTATTTCCCCCGCCCCAGAGGATATATCGCATGGACTGATGGCCGTTCCTTGTCATCGGTTAATAACAGATACTTGCAAAGTCTTGCCTATTGCCGACTGAAAAACCTGACTGTGGGATATACGCTACCTGTTAAATGGTTATCAAAGATACATGTGCAGAAAGCCCGTCTCTATTTCAGTGGTGAGAATCTGCTCACATTAGACAGGCTGGATACGGATTATATTGATCCGGAAGCGGCTGCTGCCGGAACAAATTGGAAAACAGGTAAGACTAATGCACTCTCTTATCCGTTCTCAAAGACCTATTCTTTTGGTATTGATATTACATTCTGATAATAACTAATATATCTATATATGAAAACCAAGTTTAGTATCATATTTATGTGGTTGTTTACCATTCTTTTTATATCGTGTGATAAACTGGACCTTTATCCTGAAGACAGTTTGTCTCCAACCACCTATTTCAAGAATGAAAACGAACTTCAACTGTATAGTAATCAGTTTTACTATAATATACTGCCTACGGCAGCAGATATTTATAAAGATAATGCAGATGTATTGATTGTTTCTCCGTTGGATGATGAGGTAACTGGGCAACGGATCATTCCATCGACGGGTGGAGGATGGAATTGGGAGGCATTGAGAAGTCTTAATTTCTTGTTAGAGAATTCTCATAATTGTGAAGATCAAGATGTACGTAATAAGTACGATGCAATCACCCGTTTTTTCAGGGCTTATTTTTACTTTAAGAAAGTACAGCGATTTGGAGATGTCCCCTGGTATGATAAAGTACTGGATTCGTCTGATGCTGAACTGTTGTATAAACCCCGGGATTCCAGAGAGTTTGTGATGCAGAAAATCATTGAAGATTTGGATTTTGCTATTACTACTTTATCCAAAGATAAAGAACTTTACAGAGTCAGTAAATGGGCTGCATTGGCATTGAAGTCAAGAGTTTGTCTGTTTGAAGGCACTTTCCGCAAGTATCATGGGATAGCAGACTACGAAAAATATTTGGATGCGTGCATTACTGCTTCCGATGACTTTATGAAGAATAGTGGATATAGCTTGTATAAAACAGGCAGTACTCCTTATCAGACTCTTTTTTCTTCCTTGAATGCCATTCAGCAGGAAATTGTTTTGGCTAGAGACTATAATGGGACACTGAATATCCGCCACGACGTGCAAGGTTTTGAAAATACAGCTTCGAAAGGCAGACCCGGATTATCGAAAAAGATTGTAAATATGTATTTGAATAAGAACGGTTCCCGTTTTACGGACATGCAAGGATATGCCACTAAGGTATTTTTTGATGAATGTCAGAACAGGGATCCTCGTTTGGCACAGACCATCCGTACTCCCGGATATATACGTCCGGGAGAAACGAAACAGTCGGGGCCTAATTTCTCTTCGGCAATGACTGGGTATCATTTAATTAAATATTCGGGTGCCACTAAATATGATGTTGGTGACACGTCTGAAAATGATTTTCCTATTTTCAGGACGGCGGAGGTTTTTTTGAATTATGTGGAAGCCAAAGCGGAAAGGGGAACGTTGGAACAGAATGATATTGACAGGACGATTAAATTAATAAGAGATAGGGTAGGAATGCCGAACCTGAATATGAGTGACGCTAATACAGGCCCCGATCCTTATCTGCTGAATGTCTATCCTAATGTCTCTGAAACGAATAAAGGGGTCATACTGGAAATCCGTCGTGAAAGAGTCATAGAATTGTTAATGGAAGGCTTCCGTTATTATGATTTAATGCGTTGGAAAGCGGGGAGTTGTATGGATGATGAGTTTTTGGGAATGTATTTCCCCGGTCCGGGTAATTATGACCTGAATCATGACGGGACTATTGATGTCTGTTTGTATAAAGGAGTAAAGCCTGGTGGTGTCAATGCGCTTGAATATCTGGAGATTGGAGTTACGGTAGAACTGACAGAAGGAGAATCCGGAAATGTGATTTGCTATAAAGATGTTCCTCGCCAGTGGAATGAAGAACGGGACTATTTATACCCGATTCCAAGGCAGGACCGTATTTTGACAAATGGAGCTCTGACACAGAATCCGGGATGGAATGATAATTTAAACTTTTAATTTGATCGGTCATGAAAGAATATAGAATAATGATATTACTAGTTTCTACGCTTTTTATAATAGCTATCAGCTGCTCCAGCCAACTGGACAATGAAGATTTCAGCGATATGATAGGAAAGGGACAGAATTATACTCCTCCTCCTATCCCGGTTGAAGAACCGACATTGAAGGACAAAGATGGCTGGAAAATAGATTCTATTGACGGAAAGAGTTTTATATGGTACTCCTATAATAAAGGGGCTTTCAATGCCCAACAACAAATAAATGTGCTTGAAATCGACCTGTCGAGTCCTGATTACGAATTGGAGTTTGTTTCGGCTCCTCAACTCGATTCTTTGTCAAGCGTTGCTCTGAAACATGATGCGGTAGCCGGAATTAATGGTACGTATGAACTTGAAGCCTCTTTCGTAAAAGTCAATGGCTCAATAATTTCACCGATCACTCTTCCCGAAGGGCATTTAAGATATTGGAAACATGAAGGGGCCATAGCTTATGACGGCTATAAGGTTGAAATTGGATATGGAACAAAGGAATCATATTCCTATAATTCAATGCCTAACATATTCTCGGGAGCACCAGTCTTGATAGATGATTATCAACCAGTAGGTGAAACATTTATTGGAGATATAACCGGAATCAACCTGAATTCCCTGGATGGAGAGGATTACCGAAGACATCAGGGAGTACGTCATCCCCGTACCGCTGTGGCTTTGACTGAACAGAATAAACTTTTGTTGGTAACAGTGGACGGTCGTGCGGATTTGGCGGCAGGAATGACTGCCAAAGAGCTTACCTCCTTTATAAACCAGTATTTTAAACCACAGCATGCCTTGAACGTAGACGGAGGAGGGTCTACAACGATGTATATACGCGACAGTAATCTTTCAGCCACAGATGTAGTCAACTATCCGTGTGATAATAAAAAGTTCGATCATTACGGACAACGCAGTGTCAGGACTTTCATCTTGGTAAAGAAGCATAGCAACGGGCAGTTGTTTGACTCTGGTGACGGTTCGGAGGATAATCCTTATATTATAAAAACGGCGAGACATATGCAGGATATGCATAAGGTCAATTATTCTAAAGGAATGGTTTATTTCAGAATGGAGGCCGATGTGAATATGTCAGGGATTGATTGGCAGGCTTTGAATGTGAGTGAGCCTTATGACAGACTCGTCCATTTTGACGGAAACGGGCATGTTATAAAAGGCTTGAAATCGCAAGGTAACTATGCCAGCTTGTTCGGGGTGTTATGTGGAGTCTGCAAGAATTTGGGAATTGTGGATGCAGATATTGTGGCACAAAATGGAGGCGGAATATTAGCCGGTTATGTAGGGATAAAAATCCCGACTTCGGACGTATTTACCGGAAGTGTAGAAAATTGTTATACGAGCGGAAAGGTATCGGGATTTGATATAATTGGCGGTATTTCCGGTAATATCGGTAAACCGAGCGGCTCTGTGTATTCGTCCATTAAGAATTGTTATTCTACTGCTACGGTTACAGCGAAGAATGAAACAGGAAATTCACGTGCCGGGGGGATAGTAGGTATAGTCTGGGCTGGTGGTATATTGGAGAATTGCTATGCGGCAGGTGAAGTTATTTCAATGAATTCCGGAGCAGCAGGTATCGGGGCTTATTTTGATACTGCACCTAAAAGATGCGTTGCTTTGAATAAATTAGTGGAAAACAAGAAAAATGGTGTAAATTTGGGGCGTATTGCCGCCTTCATGGGAGCAGCTAATATGACGGTTGTTGATTGTTGGGCAACAGACGATATGAAGATTTTGAATGCCGGAGTACCTAAAACCGAATTTTCCGGTGAATTAGTCGGTGTGAAGCAACCCCACGATGGGGAAACTAAGTCGAAGGAGTTCTTATCGAATATGCAGAACTACCTTGATGCAGGATGGGGAAACTCATGGTATTACAAGGTAAATGCGAAAGGATATCCTATTCTGTTATGGCAATATAATCGGGAAGATTATAATACGGATATTACTGGTCATTAAGACTAATATATATTATACTTAACACATTTATTCGTTAGTTTATGAAGAAAAACTTGTTAATCGTCGTTATCCTGGCTGTATGCTCCATTGAAATGGTAAAAGGGCAGACAGTAGCGGATTCATTGGCAATTGTATCTGCTTGTTGGAAGATAGAAAATCCTCAAAAAGGAATTGTATATAAGTATGCTTCTATCCCTCAATTATATCAAGGTCCCCAATCTATCAGCCTGATAGAAATTGATCCTGTTGCAGGTTTGAAAGTCGGTGTTGCCGTTTCGGATAAAATGAAAGAAACAAGTAAGATTGCTTCTGAATATAACGCCATTGCAGCCATTAATGGCTCCTATTTTGACATGAAACGGGGAAACTCGGTCTGTTTCCTGAAGACGGATCGCCAAGTTATTGATACAACGCTGCAGAGTGAGTTTAAACAGCGTGTCACAGGAGCCATTAGTGTGCGCAAAAGGGGAATGAAATTAATTCCTTGGAACAAACAGATAGAAAAGAATTATAAAGGCAAAGCAGGTACGATACTAGCTTCCGGTCCGTTAATGTTGAAAGACGGACAGGTTTGTGATTGGAACTCGTGTGAACCGAATTTTATCCGGACGAAGCACCCTCGTAGTGCTGTTGCTACTACTAAGGATGGAAAAGTCCTGTTGATAACGGTAGACGGGCGTTTTCCTGAACAAGCAGGAGGAGTGAATATTCCGGAATTGGCACATCTGATCCGGGTTTTAGGAGGTGAGGATGCATTAAATTTGGATGGAGGTGGATCTACTACTCTTTGGTTGTCCGGTGCATCGGATAATGGAGTCGTTAATTATCCTTGTGACAATGGGCGGTTTGACCATGCCGGAGAACGGAAAGTTCCTAATATTCTTTATATAACGCATCAATAACGTTTCCATTATTCTTCATTGTATTTAAGGTCTTTCAGTGCATAAATTAAGACTTTTCAGTGCAGAAACTAGTGACTTTTTATGCAGTCGGGTGGTCGTCCTGTTGTAACGGGACAATGGGCACTTTATAAAAAGACGAATGTCACCTTATAGGGTGACATTTATCATTCTATAAGGTGACTAGCTATCCTCAAAAGGATGAAAATTACTAAAGATACAAAATTAATTAGTGAAAAGCAATAGTAGGGTAAGAAATTTATCTGTATTGCAAACAGGCTTAGAATTCAAATCCGAATCTAGCTCCTACTCCATGTAACTCCCATGTATCATTCCAACTGTTATGATAATAATGCCCTCCATAGCTGTAACTATAATCCGTTGTGGCGTCATAATCTTGGAAGTTATACATCAAAGCTAAATTCAAGGCCTTTTTCCCTTTTAAAGAAAAACGTACTCCTACTCCTATTGAAGCATACGCTCCTTCTATGTCTCCTACAGCATATCCGGCTTTTACGTCGGCGAACGGAGTCACTTTTTTGTTGATGAAGTTAGCTCTGAAGTTAGCATAGATGGGGGCTGCATAAAGATCTGCATCGGTATAGTAGTTGAAAGCAACGCCACCACCTACAAAGAAATAATTGTTGAATTGATAACCATGTGTGGTTGATAATTCAATTTTAGAGGCATTGTAGTCGCTCACATCGCCAATATATGCAAAGTCTACGAAACCCTTATAGCCTTTTAATGTATTTCTTGCGGCTTTGCGGTCGTTGGTATCCTTACGATAATCTCTTGTGTACCGCTCTTCTTTTGTGATTTTAGTCACATCACTCATCTGACAGATGATGAGGCTGCCATCACCTGTTTTGATTTTTAAAGAGACATTGGGCACTTGTTCAATGATTACTCCTTTAATAATGCTGCCATTCTTTAAATACACTACTTCTGTGTAATTCTGTGCTGCGACATACGTACTGATACTTAATAATAAGGTCAGTACTAATAGTAGTTTTCTCATACTTGTATTTTTATTGTTTATAGTTTCTTGAGTGCGCTATAGATAGAGCCTGCCCAATAGTTGCGCAATCCGAAACCACGTGCCTTGCCGTCGGTAATCCATTCTTCAATGATTTCCTTTGTTTCGGTATTGAAGAATACGACTTCATACGTACCTCTATTGTTTGATTTGTCCAGGAACTGTGCGATAAACACCATACCTACTCCGGGTGTTTTCTGGATAGGCAATGCGTTGATGGCTGCTTTGATTTGCTCTTTACTAAGAGTATATTCTCTTTTAGCAGTCATTAGCTCGGTCAGGTCGATGTTTTCGTTCACCTGATTAACGGCATCCAGTGAAATCTCTGTCACTTCTTTTTTCAATTGTTTTCCTACGTTATACTTCTTAGCTTCTGTGATGAACAGTTCATTGATACGTCTGAAAGCATCTTTGAATTGTGCCGGTGATTCATCTGCACCGAAAATTTTTACTTGGGAGTAGTCTACCCCATAGAACTTAATAGACTGAATGTCTTTCAATGCACTCTTGCCTTGTCCGAAACAGAACAGGCTCGTGCTCAAGAATAAGAATAGAATAAGTTTTTTCATATACGTTAATGTTAAAGTGATATAGTTGGTTACTAACTTCCAAAAGTAGAAAATAATTATCGTAAATCAATGAATTTTATCGTTTTTCGACTCATTGGAGGCATTTGTATCTTGGCAATGTACTCTGCCGATTCAAAATTGATGCTTGGCGCCACTCTGACTTTCGAACGGAACAGATCTTTAATCTCTTTGGCAAAGGCTTCGCTACGGTTCTCGCTTCCGATACGAATCAGAATCTCATCCGTTCCCAATTCATTGGTATAAACTTCAATGATATAGTTTTTTACCGAAGGTATATTATCCAGAATGTCGAATAATGCAGGCGGATACAACGTCGTTCCTTTGTATTTAATCATTTGTCCTTTCCGGCCGAGGATGGAGCTTAGGCGGATGGTATTTCTCCCGCAACCACAGGGATCGGTGTGGTGGTAACAAATATCACCTGTTTTGAAACGGAGCAACGGCATACCTTTGACTCCGAGCGTCGTGATCGTCACTTCCCCTGCTTCTCCCTCTTCCACAGGACGATTGTTATCATCCAGAAACTCTACAATGATAAGTTCCGGTTGCAAATGCCCTCCGTGGAATTCATTACACTCGGTAAAGGACGACTGCATTTCGGTGGAGGCATAAGTGGAATACAACTGCAAGGCAGGCCATTTATCGTGTATTTTCTGTCCGAGCGTATTCAACTGGAATTCCTGATTGCGCAATGCTTCTCCGATACAGATGCACTTCTGCATGGAACAGGTATTATGGTTGATATGATTCTTTTCGGCAAACTCTATCAGTTTGATAAGGAAAGAGGGGACTACCATTCCACAAGTCGGATGTATCCGTCGAATTGTGTCCCATTGCAGTTCCGGGATGCCGTTGCCTACACGGATCACTCCCATACCCAGTTCGCGGGCTCCCATATAATATGCCAAGCCTGCCATGAAACGGCGGTCGATGGTAGTCATCAATTGAAGAATATCTTGCTTGGTGCATCCGGTGGTGGTGAAAGATAAGTATTCGTTGTAAGAAAGACGGTCCAGGTCTTCAGAGGTGAGAACGAAAGTGACCGGATCTCCCAATGTGCCCGAAGTCGTCACATAGTCGATAATTTCCTCTTTGTCTACGCAGATGAAATCATCGTTATGGAGTTGCAGGTCCGTCTTGGTAGTGACGGGGATCTGTTGCAAGTCTTCAATCGTCTTTATTTGATTGATATCAATGTGATGTTCGGCAAACATCTGTTGATAGAACTTGGAATGTGCTTGCAGGTAGGCTAACACTTTGGCTAACTGTTCTTCCTGATAGCTTTTGATATCTTCCGGTGAGCGGAACTGAATTTCAGGATTCTTTTCCATCTTTGGATTGTTTTTGAATTTTCTGTTGGATACGTTCTTTCTCTTGCAACTTGGGAATGGATTTCTTCAATGCCTGTTGCCAGTATGCAATGGCCTGTTTAGATTGCTGCATGGCCTCGTAGTAATCTCCTATTACTTCATATACATAGTATAGGGAAGGATTGGAGGCTTGGTATGTTTTTAAAACAGATTCCTCTATCTGTTCCTTTTTTCTGATTTTCTTCAATAAAAGCGGAGTCAGTTTCTTATACGTGAGAAGATGCTGGAACTCCGGTGTGTCGATGAATTTATCTTCCGGAATGGTCAGGTCGGAACTGTATATTTCGTGTTGCCAATCAATCGTGTCTTTGAATATCTTATTCAGGTCATAGGCTACGTATTTCCCACATTGCCAGGGAGAGGTCGATACCCACATCAGCCGTTTCTCCGGTTGGAAGATGACGGAATGATGGGCAATAAACTGATTGATGGCCATTTCGTTGGCCAGTCCCAGGTCTGTGTTTTGCAAGCCTTTGTGGTCACGCAGGATAGAGGCGGCTTTGGAGACATCGATCGGAAGATCCTCATTAATGAGTTCCGTTAATCGTGCAAAACGGTATGGGCTGTCGGAAGTGCGGATATTTTCCATGTTTCGTTCGTCCTTGCTGAATTCTTCCGATTGGTAATGGTTGGTGCAGATGAGCCGATTGGCTTCTTTTCCGGTGAAAAGCACAGTTTTCTCCGGAGATTTCTCGATAATTGCGGCTTTGCCATCTTTGGCAGAACCTATCAATATGGATTCGGAGACGAATGTTTCCCGTTTTTTGGCGATGGCAAAGGCTTCATCAATAGTGGCTGCATATTGCAGAATCTCTCTGGTCAGGATGGAAATGGGGGTGGCGGAACCTGTGGGGACAGCAGATTTGGCAGCATTAATTGTCACGGTAAGACCTGTCTCGTTCATGCCGGATAACACTCCTATCATACCGGGCCATCCGACGGAAGCAAACCTGTATCCTTGCTCCGGTACATAAAAAGCCACCTGCTTGTTCTCTGCGAAGGCATCTCCTACATAGAAATCGAAGTTACGTCCGATCAGCAGGGATGAATCTGCACTTTGTGTTCCCCAAGTGGCGAACGAACTGCATCCCACTAACATATAATCTTGCATGGCATGTCCCAGGTCGTGTGCCGAATGGTAATTCAACTGGCGTTCGTAAGGAGTGCCGATGAAGTCGTATTCATGCGTACATGATAGCGAGATTCCGTAGATCTCGTCGCGGTATTCTTCGAGGACGTTCTCACCCAGATTACGGTTGAATAATACAATGAAGAACCGGAGGAATTTCAGATAACTGTCTGAAGGAACAATCTCACGAATCTGATCCACGAACACTTTCTCTTGATAGTGGAGCAGGTCGGAAGACAGTTGCCCGATAGCTTCTCCTCTCTGGAAAGCATCCCCTTTCACAAACAATTCCCATAAGCCGCTGTCGCTGTGCCGGAGAAAGTTATCTCCATAATGCCGGAGGTGGAGACTGTCTATATCAATCACTTTGTCTGTGGTCATGCTTTGCTCATGTTTGGGCGTTTGCATATCCGCAGAAAAGTAGAGATAGCTGATTCCGGCTATCAATAGAACGATGAGCGACAGGAAAAGGAAGCCCGTGTATTGGAGTGTCTTTTTGACTATTTTATGCATTTCCTACTTTTTTAGCCAGATATTCTTGTCCTACAAACTCCGCACAAGTCAGCATGGCAGTTAGTGTTACCCCTAATGCACCATGCACATTCAGGTTTTGCCCGGTGAGAAAGAGATTTCCCAAGCGGCTTCTTGTAGATACGAAACCAATTTGCGGACATTTATAATCTTTGATAATCCCATACGCGGAACCATCCACTGTTCCTGTATAGTCCCGATAGCTTAATGGAGTAGTGGTATACATCTCTTCTATGTTTTCTGAAAGGTCAATGCCATGTCCTCGGATGAAGCGGAGAATCTGTTCTGCTTTCTCCTTTTTGAAGGATTGGTAGTCTTCTCCCCGATGTTCGGGAGTCGTGTCCTTCCAGGCAGACAGTTCATCTATATACATAGGTGTCAGGATGGAAATGACACTGGCATATTGACTGTCCTCGGAAGACGCTTGCATGGAAATCATACAGTTGGTGGTCCGTCCCGGATAGAGCAGTTTGTCATACCACACTTTATTGTTCGCATGCAGATACAGGTTGCGGTTCTGATAAGGAGTGCTTTTTTTCTTCATTACCAGGTAGAGCGTAAAAATGCCGTAGGTATTTTCCAACGAACGGATGCGGGAAATATAGGCATTCTTGATGCTACGGTTTTTATCCAGTATCTCCAATGTCCGTTGGGGATGCATATTGGAGATGACGAAGTCGCTTTCCAGTCGCTCTTCTCCATTGATGATAACCCCTTGTACCTTTTCGTTTTCAACGATGATGCGGGTGGCTTCACTGTTATTGAGCACGGTCCCTCCGTTTG
>OBKV01001354.1_pt1 | contig 15856 bp, 12 predicted proteins | sample 1517301 | NCBI WGS metagenome assembly OBKV01 (sample SAMN04571685, study PRJEB22368) | human gut metagenome | biome: human gut; material: stool | host: Homo sapiens | place: Luxembourg | collected 2012-06-29 | reverse complement strand
CCCGTATAGGAAATCGTTTGATCGCCGCCGAGGAATTCATGCTTGACGCCGCCCAACAGGGCGACCTGGAAGTAACGGCGATCCAGATCGTCAACCGTTCCATAGTTGAACTTCTTGCCGAGAACGAAGCCGGCACGGCCGGTCAGGAAGTCCGCATTCCCCTGATCGACCTTGAGCCCCGTGGAAGTCGTGTAGTCGGCACCCTTGGCGAGGAAGTAGCTCAGCTGCAGCTGCGGCTCGAGGAACCAGTGGTTTAACCACAGGCGGTCATCAACGCCACCGTCGAACGAGAACATGTGGCCCACTTCAACGCTGGCGCCGAAGCCCCAGGTGCCGTAGTCGGCCTTGGACTTGTCCATGCCCGTGTTGTCGAAGCCTTCGAGTTCCTGTTCATAGCGACCGGCCTGAAGCACGAAGTCGGCATAGGAACCCTTGTCGTGCATCCACGTCGCATAGAGCTTTCCGGAGTATTCCTGAAGCGTACCCGTCGTATAACCGGAACCAAGCCCCTTCTGATCGGCATCGCTGTAGCGGAACGCACCGCCGAGCAGCCAGGCGCTGTCTTCGTCGGCGTGGACTAGACGGTCAACACCGATGTTCAAGCCGTAGATTTCCTGCTTGAAGCCTGCGGTCCCGCTGGCCTTGACGGAATCCTTCTTGCCAAAGACCGAAACCCAGCCGCCGTCCTGTGTCCCATAACGGACTTCGCCAGTACGTTTGCGAAGATCTTCCATGTCAGCCTGATACGCTTCAGCCTGACCGCTGGAGGTACCGATTGTGATGTTGTCATTCACTTCAGGCGGAAGCGGCGGCGTCACGGGAGGCGTCGGCGGGTTGGGATTCGGGGTGGGATCTGGACTGGGAACCGGATCAGGCAGGGAATGTTCGGCCTTCACAAGGTACCATTTGCCTGGGCCATTACCGTTCGTTTGAGTGCTGATCTGTTGACGACCATCGTCCGTATCAAGCAACGTTTCTTCTCCAGTCTTGACGAAGCCAAGACTCCAGACGCTCACCATGCCGCGTCCGCTGTAGGTGTTGCTGCCGTCACGGTTTGTGATGGTCATATTCGAGCCTTCGCCCTGGCTGATCAACCAATTTATACTATGCAGCTTTTCAGGCACCAATTCACTACCATCTATATTAATATCTACAATATGACTCTCCGTAGCGTCAGCTGCGATAATAAATTGATCCGTAAAGACATTTGGCATATCTTCTTTTCCAAGATCAATTTTCATTTTTAGTGTATTGTTATTCCCGGCCCATGTTCTCGTCCTTAATGAACGATAAACTTCACTAGAGCCAGAGTCCAAAGCGGACACTATAGGCTTCCAACTAGAGAAATCTAGAGTTGAATTCGTCATTTTCAGATAAGAGAGTTCAGAACTATCAGAAAGTCTCCAAACAGATGCTTTATCAAACACAATATTGATAGCGCCTGTATTATCGACTAACTTTGCCGCTCCTATCACTTGAGAGTTCATGCCTGCAATAATATCGATTATCCCATTATTATCGGCCTGTAACTCACCTTTTATAGTAAGTCTATCTGCCTTAATTTTAACCTGCGAATCAGTACCTGTAGCAGATATCGTCAGGTTCGTTGGATCGTCATCCACGCTAATCGAAAAGTCATTTTTATAGTTCAAATCAATTACGGACCCACTATAAGCTGCAACCAGACCGTTAGAGCTTCCAGCGTCAGCGACAGCCTTTAATGAACTCCCATTTTCGAAAACACTTTTTCCAACAATAGTTAACTTCGACGCCTTAAGTGTTGCACTCGAGTTATCATCAACAAAAAAAGCCCAGTTCGAGGATTTATTTGCGCGCACATATACAGTGTTGCCTGAGTTAATATCTAACGTGCTTCGATCACGTAGATCTGTAGCAACACTTTCACCCTCAATAAAAACAGAATTTTTTGATGTAATGACAGCTCCACTGGCAACAGTTACATCTGGCGCAAGTGAAACATGATAACCGTAAAGGTAAATCCCTTTATTCTTACCACTTACGCTAATATCGTTTGCTGTAAGATAAATTCTTGATGAACCAAAAGTTTGTATGCCGTTTTTAAAACCAGCGATATTTAAGTTAGATTCAGCTGTGAGATTTACACTTAGATTAGACTGTGCGCCATGTTCATAAGCTAACAGATATAGGCCGGACTTTCTTTCTGCCTGCTCACTATCTACGGTAGAAATTTGAATATTTTTAGCATCAATACTAATGTTCGTATCACTTCCACTAGAGCCATTCTCAATAGCAATGCCCGTACCACCAGCCGAAGAAATAAAATCACCAGTTAGTTTGATATTAGCTTTCGCGTTGTCAAATAACTTTAAATTAGTTTCGGAGCCATTACTAGCATACATATTATGAGCATCAACGTTGAATTTCGCCCCTTTGTCAAGATAAATGATTGCCTCTGAATTAGAATTATCCCACTCGTTGGAACCAAATTGGACTGTAGAATTTTTACCCTGAAAAGTTGCCGAGCTATTTCTATCAACATTTAGTGCTAAATCTTTGCCTATAAGAGTTAAATCCTTCCCGTCACCAAGATAAACAGTAAAATCAACTCCGCTATTCAAGTAAATTGCGCTCCCTGTTCCAGTGCTACTCGCGTCAATTTTAGCGCCACCATAAAAATAAAATTTTTGAATAGGCGAGTTCTCATCAGCTCCTCCACAACCTGGACAATCAGGAAAACGCTGTATTTCTTCATCCCATGTGAGAAAATCATTATAGACTTTATCTTGCCACGGTCTTTCATGAATATCCGCAAACGCAGGATACGTCAAAGACATCAAAAACAATACAATTGCCGTTTTCTCTAATTTTTTATAATACGTAGGAATTATCATCATTTAATTCAGCGAAGTAATATAAGATTAATTATCTTTTCCAATATCGACGTTATACCGCTTATCCGAATCAGTTGACTATTCATGCCACGGTTCATCCAGAGGACGTCATTGGTCTTGTTGGTGTACTTGAAGGACTTGCCCATGCCGCGTGCCAGCAACAGGTGGTCATCAACCATGCCGCAGTTTGCTCTACTCTTCGGTGAGTGCTTTGCCAACGCGATGGAAAGATGCAAGGTATGATGGAACCCTCCGCGTGGCGCTTGGCGTATTTTTGGCGACGGCAGAGGGTCTCCCTCAGCCTCTGGTCAGTGATTTTTAACCCCCTATACACGAAGGACAGTCGTGATTGGCTGCCCCCTTGAAAATCAACTTGGACACAAAAATCTACACACACCCATAGACCGGTCAAATTTAAAGCGCCGTTAATTTCTATTTTGCCTTGGCTGTAGGTCGAGTCAGGACTACCGAACCCGTAGTTAGCGCCGTTTAACATCCCATACACATTGCTTCGACCTTTGAGATTCATCGTAACGTCGTCGTTCGCAATCAAGGATATTTGATAGTTGTTCGAGCCACTACCTTGGTCAACAATTCTCATGCCAATGATGGCGTTGCCGTCTGCTTTGATATCGGTTTTCCCGTTCAGGATTACAGACTGACTGTGATTTGGGTTGGCGCTGTTCTTGAGGGGCCTGATGGCATCAATGTCTGATGCAGACGTAATGTTGATGTTAACGTCGGAATATTCGCCAGGATCAACAAGTTCGCGGGTGATGTCAATAGCATAGGTAGAACAGCTGAAAACACTAAGAATGAGTGCGGCGAGTCTGTTTAGCCGAAAGTGTTTGTGAGCTGATACCTTGTATGTGTTGCGTAGGTGAGTGGCGGGGGGGGGGTACATATAAGCTACTATCCTTGCATATCCTTTATAGCACTGGCATATTAAGTCAAGTCGAATTTTTCATTGATACCTTATTGAACAAAAATCCAAAGCACGCATACTGCTATGGAATCTATTAGTCTTAAAGTGGAAAATCGACGGATGACGTGACGGACAAAAACTGCTGAAATCAGCTAGTTCTGTCGTGAACACAACAGATATCTGCGTAGGCGACCGATGTATAAAGGCGATAGTTTTTTTTGGGGAACTGAAGTTTAGAGAGCATACAACCGTTGAAAAAATCAATTTGTAACCAGTCATTTCAACTCTGCTCTTTAGCTTGATTTCGTGAGAGCAGACCCTAGCCTGAATTTTGCACCAGCTTGATTTTTCAGAAAGGCAGGCTGGTGCAAGATCAAAAATCGAGAAAATTCTGGGGGCATCATGGCAAAAATTCACGCGGGGCTCGATTTTGGGTGCATTGCCCCCAACCCCCGATGGCACGCTCTGTGAGTCGGGGACGCTCAGGCGTCAGAGTATCGGTACCTTGAAAAGCGCTCCCAGCTCGCGGGCTCCCGGCAAAACAGAGGGCAGCGTCAGTCGGACGGTGTTTATCGTTGAGCTCCATTTAGCAGTCACCAGGATGACAGTGGCTCTGAGCCGGGCAATGGAAACACGTACAGCTTTTTTCGCGCTTTCCTTCACAACACCAAAGAGATAGTGCCGGGCCAACTTGAGCACCAGCAATGTCACCATGCCCAATATCATGCGGTAGCCGTTGGTGCAGAAGTGCGTTGAACTAGCTCTGCCGCCAAAGCAATCCGTTTTAAATTCTGCGATATTGAGTTCGCAGTCAGCCGCCCGACCGCAGTAAAGGTCTTCATACAGCTTGGCAGCGCCGTACTCGGAATACTTTCCGTACCAGCCGTCTTCCCCCTTTTTGACATGTTTGATGTTGGTCTGAATCAGGCGCAGATCCATTTGGTTGGTACGAGCGTCATGCTGTCGTCGGGCGATGAGCCGACGTTCCTGCTTCCAGGACTTAGCTTTGTAATTAACGAGTTCACCGATGGTGCGGTGAGCCATGCCGGTCGTGGTGAGTACCGGAGTCTTCCTGGCCCCGGCCCTGGGAAAGATGCGATGCTTTCGGTTGGCCCGAAGCAGTGCGTCCAAAAAACAGCAGTTGAGGCGATCAAGATCGTGTCGGGTTATTGAGTTTTCAAATCTGCAGAGGGTTGAGCTGCCTGCAGCATCATTAACCCCGAGTGCGGAAAGAAAGCCTTCGTCTTCTGTGATGACGTCGTGGTCAGCCAAATCCTCAAATCCGCAGATATGTGCGAAAACACGCTGCCGAAACATGGCTCCGGCGGAATACAGACTGCGGTCTTTCGGCTTGTGTGTCTGCTCCAACGCCTGCTCAAAGGGGGCCAAAAGCTGAATCCGGGAGACCATATCGGCGACGGGCAGCAGGCCCGTCATCATGGTGGCGACAAACCGCCCGTTGGTGATCTGCACGCTACGGCCGAACCCATCAGTTGTTGCTGTTTGAGTAGAAGTCATGGAAAGGTCTTTTGTTTTGTTTTTTGGTGCTAGAAAAATATTAACAAAAAGACATTTTTCTTTATTAAAATCAGAATTTAAGCCATGAAAAGAGCGCTGTTTTTCAGCGCTCATGCAAAATTCAGGCTAGCGGGGCATGCGCCGGCAGCGGATTAAGCTTTCAGTGCCTGACGGCTTCTGTCATTTTTCTCAGATACCGGGTTAAGTAGGTGGGGTTCATCGAGGTAAGACCGGTAAAAAATCGCTCGTAAGAGAAGAGTGCAGTGCCGGAGAGCCCGTGACTGCACGAAAAATATTTCGTGCGCACGGGCTTTTTTGCGCGTGATTTTTATACAATTTTTAGACGTGTTCAGCACTGTGCCGGAACACAAAAATCCCATTTCCCCACCATGCTTTTTCGGAATTGACGTTTGTATGGATCACTCGCTGCCTCTGATCTCGACGCTTGCGATTGCGTTCGGACTGGCTATCGGTTTCGGTTACATTGCAGAGCGCTGCCGCTTTCCGGCGCTCGTAGGCTACCTCGTTGCGGGCATCATGGCCGGAAAACACACCTGGGGGCCGGTGGCGGACATGAATGTTGCCTCGCAATTGATGGAAGTGGGCGTCATGCTCCTGATGTTCGGAGTGGGGCTGCACTTTTCCGTCACAGACCTTTTGCGCGTTAAAAAACTCGCCGTTCCCGGGGCTCTCCTTCAGATGGCCTCCGCTACGGTTCTCGGGGCCTGGATGGCGCACGAATTCTGGCAGTGGCCCATATCATCGGCCGTGGTTTTCGGCCTGTGCCTTTCCTGCGCTTCAACCGTAGTGCTTTTAAAGGCTCTGGAAATGGAGGGGACGTTAAACACCGTTGACGGCCGAATTTCCGTCGGGTGGCTCGTTGTCGAAGACATCATCTGCGTTTTAATTCTCGTGCTGCTGCCCGCCGCCGCGGGCCTTGTCGCGGGCAGCGAAAAGGCGGTTTCCTGGCTTGACGTTGCCTGGGTGATCGTCAAAACGTTTGCGCAGGTCGCAGCCTTTGTGGCGGTGATGATGATCGTGGGCCGGCGCTTTATTCCGTGGGCACTCATGAAGATTGCCAAAACCGGGTCGCGCGAACTTTTTACGCTCTCTCTGCTGGCCGCCGCAATCGGCATAGCCTACGGGGCGTCTCTGGTTTTTCACGTGAGTTTTGCGCTCGGCGCCTTTTTTGCCGGCATGGTGATGCGCGAAAGCCGTTTTGCGCACCGAGCGGCCGTGGAGTCGCTCCCCCTGCAGGACGCGTTTTCCGTGCTCTTTTTCGTGGGCGTCGGGATGATGCTCGACTGGCGCGTGCTCGTCAACGACCCCTTGGGCGTGCTCACGGTTCTCGCGATCATTCTGTTCGGTAAGTCGGTCGCGGTATTTCTTCTCGTGCACTTTATGGGCTACCCCCTGCACACGACGCTATCAGTCGGGGCAGCACTGGCGCAGATCGGGGAATTCAGCTTTATTCTCGCAAGCCAGGCGATCGCGTTAAAGCTTATGGATCCTTCCGTGATGAGCCTGCTCGTGGCAGCCTCCATTTTGTCGATTGCGCTTAACCCCGCGGTCTTTGCTTCCACCAAGTGGGGCCGGAGGTTTCTCATCCGGCACTTTGCGTGGGCGAGGCGCGCCGCGATGGTCGTTGACAAACTCTCGGTACTGCCGCAGGAAACCCCGAGGCGGTTGCTTGCGGGCCAGGTGATTCTCGTGGGCGAAGGGATGGTTTCAGGGGTTCTTGAAAAGAAACTGTCGGAAAAGAACATTCCGGTCGTGTGCGTTGTGGCAACGCCTGAAGCGGCCGAGCGCTTAAGAGAAGCTAAAAGGGCCGTGATTCAGGGCGATCCCGCAGACCCCATGGTGCTCGTGCAGGCGCATATTGCTTCGGCACGACTTTTGGTTCTCGCGGCAGGCGACCCCTTGTCGGTCACAAAAATCATTGAAAATGCCAAAGCCCTGAATCCCGACATCGAAGTGATGGTGCGTGCCCGGAACAATGACGAAGCCTTGCAGCTTGAAAAGACCGGCATCACCGGGGTCTTTAACGATAAGGAAGCGGCGGCCGAAAGCCTTGCGGGTGCGATCTACGCGCACTACGCGCCCAAAACCGAAGACGAGTGAGCCGCAGCGAATCGTCCGGGCAACACGCGCCCGTAAAAAACCGGTAACAAGCCGCGAAAAACCGCGGTTTTTATTCCTTTGTGTGCTAGCCTGATCTGCATCGAACCACACAAAGGAGTGTGAGTATGCAGATTTCTGCCGGACTTTGCTGGCTCGTTGCCGCGCTCATTCTGGGCGGGATCGACATGGTGGCAGGCACGTTTTACCTTTTGATGATCGGCCTGGGGTGCCTTGCCGGGGCCGTTGTCTACTGGGCGGATTTAAGTCTTGCCTGGCAGTGCGCTGCCGCATCGGTGTGCGCCGTGGCAGGGTGCCTTATGGTGTTTGGCTTTAAGGCCAAGCACCCGGAAAAAGATGACGCCGTGAGCCACCCCGATGCCGGTCATATCGTCACCGTCACAAAGGTTTCTGCCGACGGCACGGCCGAAGTCATGTACCGGGGTGCGTCCTGGCGCGCAAAAACCGCGGACGGCAGCCCGCTCACCGCGGGCTCTGCGCGCATCGTGCGTGTGGACGGTGCCGCACTTGTTGTTGAACCGATTGCCTAAACGAGAGTTTTTAAATGATCATCAGCGAATTTCTGATTTTTGCCGTGGTGCTTGCGGCGATTGCCGTCATTTTCGTGACGCAGTGCATTAAGGTCGTGCCGCAGCAAAACGCCTGGGTGGTGGAGCGTCTGGGAAAATTTCATGCCGTGTTAAACCCGGGGCTCAATATCATCATCCCCTTTATTGACCGCGTGGCCTATAAGCACAGCCTCAAGGAAGTGCCCCTGGACACCCCGAGCCAGGTCTGTATCACCAAAGACAACACGCAGCTCACTGTTGACGGTGTGCTCTTTTTCCAGGTCACAGACCCTCAGAGGGCAAGTTACGGGACGAGTAACTACATCATTGCTATTACGCAGCTCGCACAGACCACGTTGCGCAGCGTCGTGGGCCGCATGGAACTCGATAAGACCTTTGAAGAGCGTGACCTCATCAATAAGTCCGTGGTGACCGCGATTGACGAAGCGGCGCTTAATTGGGGTGTCAAAGTCCTGCGTTATGAAATTAAGGATTTGACGCCCCCGGCGGTGATTCTGCAGGCCATGCAGCAGCAGATTACGGCAGAGCGCGAAAAGCGCGCGGTGGTTGCTGCCTCTGAAGGCCGCAAACTCGAGCAGATCAATATCGCAACCGGTGAAAAGGAAGCGGCGATTGCGAAGTCTGAGGGTGAAAAGCAGGCGCAGATCAATAAGGCAGAAGGTGAGGCGGCGGCAACGCTTGCGATTGCCGCGTTGCAGAAGCCACAAACGCCCCGGGCGGCATGAACGCCGTGAACCTGCAGATTGCCGAAAAGTACGTCGAAGCCTTCTCCGGCATTGCCCAAAAAGGCAACACCCTTGTTGTGCCCGCCAATATGGGCGATATGGCAACGCTCATTACGGGGGCTCTCAAAATTGTTCAAGGCTCGAAGTCGCCTGCTTCGCAAGCCGCTAAAATCGCGAAATAACAAATTTTTACGGGCAAAAGTGTCATGGGTGAAGCAAACCAGATCGCAGGAGCGGTTCAGGATCTCGCAGACGAACGCGTTGTTTATGCGCTGGTGTTTTCCTGTGTGGAACACCACGTGGAGCAGTTGGATGCCCTGATGCAGGAAAAGGTGACGGCCCAGGACTGCGCCAAGGCCGACTCTGAACTCGCCGGCAACCTCACGGGGATTCTCTGCGGCGCGCTGCCGGAGCACTTTAAGCCCGTGCCCGGGTGGAGTGACGGGGGACTCGGGAAGTTTCTCCGCACACACTTTGCCGATGAGATCGCGGCGCTTGATCCCGAGCACCGCGCGATTTTTGAAAAGGACGATGAGGCCTGCGTCTTTTTTGCCGTACTGCAGCTGCAAAAAGCCGTTTCCGAACTCATTGCCCGGGAAAACGAGGCGTCTGTGGAAGACGCTGAAATGAGCGGACGGCGCGTGCATGATTTCTGCAGCGACTGGGCCAAACTCTTTACCCCGTCGATCGCGTCGGTGTAGGAGGTAAGCCATGTCCTGTCCTTCAAGACGGTGCTCTCCGGGGTGCGGCTGCCATGACTTTTCAAGCCGCGCGGCGCAATTGCCGAGCCTTGTTTCCATTGAAGTCGTGGGTGACATTCTTTTTCAGGCGGTTCGCAACACCGTGCGGCGCGCGGTTTCGGCGGCCGCGGGCGACATGAGTCCCCAGGAAATCGATGAGGCGGACAACCGCCTCGTGGACTGGCTCGGCACCACGTTTTCGGGCGGAAACCCCCATTACGCTTCGGGCGAAGACTGGAATCCGCGGGGCCTTGCGGTCTTTCTGCGGGACATGATTTCCGATGAGCTCAGAGAAACCGCCGGGGCGGTGCCCGAAGACAACGAAGAAGTCGTTTTTGCGGCGGCCGCGGTGTTTCTGGCCGACCTCTACCGGATTTTGAACGACCTCTCCCGGTCCGGGGTCAACATGGACGGTGTCGAAAACTCTCCGCAGGCTGCGCGCCTCATCAACTTCTGGGCGAGGCTTCTTACCGGGGCGCCCGCCGAAGTGTTGCTGCATTAATCATGGCGCTTTTTGATCCGGCGGCTTTAAAGACGGGCGTACGTGTGCGAGAAGTCTGGGGGTGGGCGCTTTTTGATGCGGCCAATTCCGGCTACAGCACCGTCATTCTCACAGCCGTTTTCAACACCTATTTTGTGAGCGTCATCTGCGGTAGTGCCGACTGGGCGACCTTTTTGTGGACCGCGGTGGTGGCGGCATCCAACATCCTCTGCCTCATTCTGATGCCCGCCTTTTCGCGGGCAGCCGACATCCGTGCCGAGAAAAAGCGCTGGTGCTTTATCGCAACGCTTTGCTGCATTGCGGCCACGGCCCTTTTGACGTTTACGGGCCCGGGAACGGTGGCCATCGCGGCGCTTCTTGTGATTGTGAGCAACATCGGTTTCAGCGTCGGGGAATCCATGAATTCGGCGTTTTTGCCGGAACTTGCCAAACCCGAGTCCCTCGGGCGCGTGTCGGGTTGGGGCTGGAGTTTGGGCTACGGCGGGGGCCTTGTGACATTGGCGCTTTGTCTGATTGTGCTTCAGATTGCGGGGGCCTTTGATATACCGCAGACTGAAAGCGTCCCGGCGGTAAGCCTTGTGGTGGCGGTTGTTTTTGCCGTGACGGCGCTGCCTTTTTTCCTGTGGGTGAAGGAGCGTAGCAGCGCCGGTGCGGTCACGGAAAGCTTTGCCGCAACGGTTTTGGCGTCCTTTAAGGAAATGCGGGGGACGCTTGAACTTATCCCCGCGTACCGCGATTTTGCGTGGCTTACCTGCTGCGGGTTTTTATATCAGTGCGGCATTGCGACCGTGATTGCGCTTGCGGCCGTGTACGCCTCGGCCGTCATGGGTTTTACCGTCACCAAAACGCTTATCATGGTGCTTGCCGTCAACATTACGGCGGCGGTCGGTGCCTTTTGTTTTGGGTACGTGCAGGATAAATTGGGGCACAAACGGGCCCTTGCGCTCACGCTTCTTTTGTGGATTGCGATGGTCGCAACAGCTGCTGCCGCGCGGGGCGAAGCTCTTTTTTGGGTGAGCGCCAACCTCGCGGGCCTTGCGATGGGGTCAAGTCAGTCCGCAGGCCGCGCGATGGTGGGGCTTTTGGCCCCTGAAAAGCGCCTTGCGGAGTTTTACGGCCTCTGGAATATGGCGCTTTGGCTTTCGGCTGCAGTGGGCCCCTTAACCTACGGGGCTGTGAGCTGGATGAGCGGCAACAACCAGCGCCTTGCGATTTTGGTTACCGGCCTTTTTTTCGTTGCCGGTCTTTTGGTTTTATCGCGCGTGAATCTTGCGCGCGGCACGGCACAGAAAAGCGCCGTGGTGAGTCTTTGATTTTTGGGAGAGTCGTGCGTCATGCAGAACTTCGTTTACTGTAATCCGACGGAACTTGTTTTCGGGCGCGGTGCGCATAAGGAAATCGGGATGCGCATGCTCCCCTGGGCCAAAGACGGCAAAAAAGCCCTGGTGATTTACGGGGGCGGATCGGCCAAGCGAAGCGGCGTTTTGGACGACGTTGTCGCGGGCTGCGAAGCCGCGGGCCTTACGGTGGTCGTAAAGGGCGGCGTCAAGCCCAACCCTGAAATGGATTTTGTGCGTGAAGTCACGGCCTTTGCCCGTGCGGAAAATGTGAACCTCATCATCGCTGTGGGCGGCGGCAGCGTGATCGATACCGCCAAGGCTGTGGCCGCTTCCGTGCCTTACGCCGGGGACGGCTGGGACTTCTTTACCGGGAAAGTGGTGCCTGAAACGTGCCTTCCGGTGGGGGCGGTCCTCACGATTCCGGCCGCCGGAAGCGAATCGTCAATCCGCTGCGTCATCACCCAGGGTAACGAAAAGTTCGGGATGGGTAACGGCGTGATCCGCCCCAAAGTGGCGGCAATCAATCCGGAGCTCTTTTTTACGCTCCCGAAAAAGCAGGTTGCGGCGGGCGTCATTGACATGATGAGCCACATCATGGAGCGCTACTTCACAAACACCCCGGCCGTGGACTACACAAGCGGCCAGGCCGAAGCCGCTTTGAAAACGATTATGGCAAACGGCCTTAAAGTGATGGAAAACGTCCGCGACTACGATGCCTGGAGTCAGGTGGGGCTTGCGGGCACCTTTGCGCACAACGGCTACTTCGGTCTCGGGTTTGAAGAAGACTGGGCCTGCCACGGCATGGAACATGCTTTGTCCGGGTGGGACACCACGATCACGCACGGCTTTGGGCTCGCGGCAATTATTCCGAGCTGGATGCGCTATGTGGCGCATGCCAACGAAGCGCGTTTTGTTCAATTTGCCCGCAACGTGATGGGCGTGGAAAAAGAGGGCAGTGCCGAAGAAGTGATTGCCCTTGGTATCGCCAAATTCACGGTTTTCCTGCAGAAGATGGAACTTCCCACGCGTCTTTCTGAGCTCACCGACAAACCGGTGCCGGTGAAGGAAATCGCGGCGCTTGCGACGAAAAAAGGGCCGCTGGGGCACTTTAAGGTTTTAACGACGGAAGACGTGGAGGCTCTTTTAACCGCCGCACTCTGAAGTCGTAAAAAAGCGGGCCGATGGTCCCGGCCGCCTCATGATTAACTGTTGTTTTTTTACACGGTCCCCACCGTCATGTCTACAACTGAATCAACATTAAATTTCATTCCGGAATTTCTCCGGGACATCGCAGGCCGGGTCCTGCCGCAGCTTATGTCAGAGCACTTCTGGATACAGTTTGCCGCCGTCGCGCTCGCCGTTTTCATTGCGGCCGGGGTCTCCGCTTTTGTCGGCAAAAAGCACGCCTACTGGCGCAGTAAAAACAGAATCAGCGAAAAATTTAACCGCCCCTTGGATTTTTTCTTCGGGATTTGTTCGGGTGTGGCGTTTTCGCTCGCAGCGGCCCTGGTGCTGTCGCTTTGTGTGAACATCCTGCAGAAAACGGGCATGCTTGCCGCGGGCGGTGAACCGGTTTTTGCGCGGGTGGCGTATTCCGTCTTTTACGCCTGGGCTCTCATTATCATCATCCTGCAGGTGCTGCGCGTCATGATCGGTCCCAAGTTTGAAAACGGGGCGATTGAAAAGGGCGTCAAGATTGTCTTCTGGGTGCTCGCTGTTTTACAGATTGCGGGGATTTTGGGTAACGTCGTTGACGCCATGCACGAAGTGGCGATTCCGATCGGTTCGGGCTCACTCTCGCTTTGGTCGGCTATGGTCGGCGTCTTGACCGTTGCCTTGGCGCTGGTGGTTGCCAATTGGATTGCGGGCCTCATTGAACGCCGGATTATGGTTAACGGCGACATCGAGGTAAACCTCCGGGTCGTCATCTCCCGCGTGTGCCGTGTGGGGCTTTTAACCTTAGCCGTTCTCATATCGCTTTCCTTTGCGGGCGTGGACCTCACAATCCTCTCGGTCTTTGGCGGCGCGATCGGCGTTGGCTTAGGCTTCGGGCTGCAGAAGATTGCTTCGAACTACGTCTCGGGGTTCATTATTCTGCTCGACCGCTCTGTTCGTATCGGAGACCTCGTTGAAGTCGGCGCATTTCAGGGGGTGGTCACCAAGATCAACACCCGTTATTCGGTGGTCCGTAACTTAAGCGGCGAAGAGCTCGTGGTCCCGAACGAAATGTTTGTGACAAGTTCGGTGAAGAACTTCTCCGGCAGCGACCGTGCGGCAACCGGAAGCGTCGAAGTGGGTATCGCTTATGAAGCCAACGTTGACCGTGCGCTCGAGATCCTCCTTGACATCATGAAGTCACAGCCCCGCGTGATGCAGACGCCTGCCCCCAGGGTGGTAATCAGCGGTTTTGGCGACAGTGAAATTATGCTTAAGGGCGTCTTCTGGGTGCGCGACCCCGAGGCCGGCGTAGGGTCCCTGAAATCCGCGATTTTCCGTGAGGTGTTGCGGCGCTTTGATGCAGAAACCATCGAAATCCCGTACGCCAAGAGCGAAGTGAAGCTCTCGGGCGCGGTGGCGCTCACCCCGGCCGCCAATGTTGAGAGTCAGCCGGCCGTAAAGCCCGCTGAAGTGAAGGCCGGTCAGGCCGTGAAGTAGGAAAGGCTGTATGGACGCGGCTGAGGCAAAGGTCATTACGGATGCGGCGCTCCTTTGGGAGCGGATGTCCTTAAAACGCGGCATTACGCCCGCGGGCCTCACGCGTTTCCCCGAAGAGGCACGCCTGCTGCGCGATGTCCTCATCGCGGCGGGCGCCAACGCTGGGGATGACACCGCAGGGCTCACCAATTTCCTGCGCCGCATCCGCAGTTTCCTCAAACGTGACGGCGGGTGGCTTGCCGCCCAAAACCCCGATATCACGGATTTTTTAAGGGCTTGCGGTGCCGTCACCATTGACGGCACCACGGTGCGTATTCTTCTTCCCCGCCTTTTTTCGGACAAGGATTCCTTTGCCGGCTTTGAAGCAGCTGTTTCTGAGCTTCGTCAAAAGCGCGCCCTCGAGCGCGCCGCGCGCCGCGCAACGCTGCAGGCGAAAAACAAGGCCGTCAACGCCCCGCAGGCGCCGGCTGTTGACGCCGCATTTGACGCGCGGTGTATGGCGGAAGCTTTAGCAGAAGCCCGCGCGGCGGCTGACCGCGGGGAAGTTCCTGTGGGGGCGGTCCTTGTGCATGAGGGAAGCATCATCGCGAGGGCCGGCAACCGCGTGAGAGAAATGAAAGACGCAACGGCGCATGCCGAAGTGCTGGTACTGCGGCAGGCAGGCCGGATGCTCGGCAGTGAACGTTTGACCGGGGCGGTTCTTTACGTGACCCTTGAACCCTGCCCTATGTGTGCGGCCGCGGCGGCCCTTGCGCGTGTTAAGCGCATCGTCTGGGGGGCAGACGACGCCAAATGCGGGGCGCTTAAAAGCACCACGAACGTGATTGAGGCCTGCCGCATGAACCACAGCCCCCTCTGTACCTGCGGCGTGGAAAAAGAAGCGGCCGTCAAACTCCTGCAGGACTTTTTTGCCGGACGCAGAAAGGAGAAGGCCCGATGACTGAGGAAGTCAAAACCGTACGCGATCCGCTTCTTGTGATCACCGCGCCCGCACGGGTGCCTACGCTGGGTGAGGACTTTGCGGCTTACGATACGGCCTCGGTTGACGCTTGTGAGGCTCAATTTCGGCGCCGCGGCTGGCGCGTCAAAGAAACCGCCAACGTCCGCCTCATGGATCACCGCTTTGCAGGAAGTGACGCTGCGCGGGCCGCGGGCCTGCAGGAAGCCTTTGACGAAGTGGACGCAGACGTCATTTTGTGTCTTCGGGGCGGCTACGGGACGGCAAGGCTCCTTCCAAAAGTTGACTGGGAGAGAGCGGGCGCGAGCTGCGCCGCGTTTGTGGGTTTGAGCGACACAACGGCCGTCAATTGCGCGCTTTACGCGGTAACGGGCAAAGCCTCCTGGCAGGGGCCGGTCGCACGAGCCTTCAGGCTTGTAAACCCCGCAAGAGACGCCGCCTTTGAAGCGGCCTTGATGAGTGAAACCTTTCACCTCAAGGCCTCTGTGACGGGCGAGGCGTTTAACGCGGGCGGCATTTTCTGGGGCGGAAACCTCGCGATTTTGACAAGCCTCGTGGGTACTCCCTGGTTTCCTAAGATTGACGGCGGCATTTTGTACGTGGAAGACGTCGCGGAACCGGCCTGGCGCATTGAACGGATGCTGCTGCAGTTAATCCAGGCGGGAGTGCTCACGCGCCAGAGGGCGCTTATCGTGGGCGGCATGACCGGGGCCGATAAAACGGCGGGTGAGGGCGCCGGGCGCTTTTCCCTAAGCGACGCCCTCGCGTGGATTCGCCGTGAAGCCAAAATTCCCGTCGCCTCAGGGCTTCGCTTCGGCCATCTTGCCGATACCCTGACGCTGCCCTTCGGGGTAGAGTCTGATGTGGCTTCTGACGGCAGTAGCCTCACCGTGACTGCATACGGGTGCGCGT
>OBKV01001309.1_pt1 | contig 16277 bp, 21 predicted proteins | sample 1517301 | NCBI WGS metagenome assembly OBKV01 (sample SAMN04571685, study PRJEB22368) | human gut metagenome | biome: human gut; material: stool | host: Homo sapiens | place: Luxembourg | collected 2012-06-29 | reverse complement strand
GTTGTCTGCGACCGATGCGGCGTTGAAGTAACAAAGGCCAGCGTTCGAAGAGAACGTATGGGTCATATCAAGCTTGCCGCTCCGGTATCACATATATGGTATTTCAAGGGAATCCCGAGCAGAATGGGACTTATTCTTGATATATCTCCAAGAACCCTTGAAAAAGTTCTTTACTTTGCATCATATATAGTACTTGATGCAGGCGAGACAGATCTCTCAGAGAAGCAGGTTCTTTCCGAAAAAGAATATGCTGATGCTGTTGAGAAGTGGGGCAACAGATTCAGAGCAGGAATGGGCGCAGAGTCCATCAAGGAACTTCTCCAGAGAATAGACCTTGATAAGGATTCAGAGACATTGAAGGCTGAACTTAAGGAAGCTTCAGGACAGAAGAAAGCAAGAATCATCAAGAGACTTGAAGTTGTAGAAGCCTTCAGGGAATCAGGAAATAAACCGGAATGGATGATACTTGACGTAGTACCGGTAATCCCACCTGATTTAAGGCCTATGGTACAGCTCGATGGCGGAAGATTTGCAACATCGGATCTTAATGATCTTTACAGAAGAATAATTAACAGAAATAACCGTCTTGCAAGACTTATGGAGTTAGGAGCTCCTGAGATAATTGTCCGTAACGAGAAGAGAATGCTTCAGGAAGCGGTAGATGCTCTTATCGATAACGGAAGAAGAGGAAGACCGGTAACCGGACCTGGTAACCGTGCACTTAAATCTCTTTCAGATATGCTTAAAGGTAAGCAGGGACGTTTCCGTCAGAACCTCCTCGGTAAGCGTGTTGACTATTCAGGACGTTCGGTTATCGTTGTAGGACCTGAACTTAAGATATATCAGTGCGGTCTCCCTAAGGAGATGGCAATAGAACTTTTTAAACCGTTTGTTATGAAAGAACTTGTTACAAACGGTACGGCACATAACATAAAGAATGCCAAGAAGATGGTTGAACGTCTTGAGACAGAAGTATGGGATGTGTTAGAGGATGTTATTAAAGAGCATCCGGTTATGCTTAACCGTGCTCCGACACTCCACAGACTCGGTATTCAGGCGTTTGAACCGATTCTTGTAGAGGGTAAGGCAATCAAGCTTCATCCGCTTGTATGTACGGCTTTCAATGCCGATTTCGACGGTGACCAGATGGCTGTACACCTTCCGCTTTCGGTAGAGGCACAGGCAGAGTGCAGATTCCTTCTGCTCTCACCTAATAACCTTCTTAAACCGTCAGACGGTGGTCCGGTAGCGGTTCCTTCACAGGATATGGTACTTGGTATCTATTATCTGACAATGGAGAAACTTGCACAAGAATGAGGAAGGCGCAGAAGCTGTATCCGATACAGTGTATACAGATCTTGAAGTTATCAAGAAGGAAATAATGGATAATAAGCTCGGAATGGATGATATGATTCATTTTGAGGATGTGACGGATGGAAACCGTAATGTACTTTGTACACCAAGGGATTTGTTCGGACATTATTTCTCAAGCATTAATCAGGCATTGCTTGCTTATGAAAATAAGCAGATCTCACTCCATCAGGCAGTTTATGTACACAGAAGTACAGAACTTGAGGATGGAACCAGAATTGAAGGCGATGTAAGAACAACGCTCGGAAGACTTATTTTTAACGAAATAATCCCGCAGGATCTCGGATTCGTGGACAGATCCAATCCGGAAACTGCACTTAAATATGAAATTGATTTCCATGTCGGCAAGAAGGGACTCAAGCAGATTCTTGAGAAAGTAATCAATGTTCATGGCGCAACCAAGACAGCAGAAGTTCTTGATGGCATCAAGGCAATGGGTTACAAGTATTCTACAAGAGCCGCAATGACGGTTTCCATTTCAGATATGACAGTTCCGGCACAGAAGCAGCAGATGATTGCAGATGCCGAGGAAACTGTAGAGAAGATTACCAAGAACTTCAGACGTGGTTTCATCACTGAAGAAGAGAGATATAAGGAAGTTGTTGATACATGGTTCAAGACCGATGCAGAACTTACCAAGGCACTTATTTCAGGACTTGATAAGTATAACAACATCTTTATGATGGCCGATTCCGGTGCCCGTGGTTCTAACCAGCAGATTAAACAGCTTGCCGGTATGCGTGGACTTATGGCGGATACATCGGGACGTACAATCGAACTTCCTATTAAGTCAAACTTCCGTGAGGGTCTTGACGTACTCGAGTACTTCATCTCCGCACACGGTGCCAGAAAAGGACTTTCCGATACGGCGTTAAGAACTGCCGATTCAGGTTACCTTACAAGACGTCTTGTAGACGTTTCACAGGAACTTATCATCCGTGAGATGGATTGCTCCGAAGGTAAAGAAATTCCTGGTATGGAAGTAGAAGCTTTCATGGATGGCAAGGAAGGGACTTAAGGACAGAATTACAGGAAGATATCTTGCAGAGGATATTGTGGATCCTGAATCAGGTGAAGTTCTCATTAAGAGAAATCATATGATTACTCCTAAGAGAGCGGAGATTATTAAGAACCTTGGACTTAAGAAGGTTAAGATAAGAACAGTCCTCACCTGTAAATGCCACCTTGGTGTATGTGCTAAGTGCTATGGCGCAAATATGGCAACGGGACAGCAGGTACAGGTAGGTGAGGCAGTCGGAATCATCGCAGCACAGTCAATCGGTGAGCCTGGTACACAGCTTACCATGCGTACATTCCATGCCGGTGGTGTTGCCGGTGATGATATCACACAGGGTCTTCCTAGAGTCGAGGAACTTTTTGAGGCAAGAAAGCCAAAGGGACTTGCGATTATCGCTGAGTTCGGTGGTGTTGCCAGAATAGTGGATAATAAGAAGAAACGTGAAGTTGTTATCACTGATGTTGACGGCAATTCAAAGAATTATCTTATACCATACGGCTCCAGAATCAAGATTATGGATGGAGCAGTGCTTGAAGCAGGCGATGAACTTACAGAAGGTAGTGTTAACCCTCATGACATCCTTAAAATTAAGGGCGTAAGGGCAGCACAGGATTATATGCTTCGTGAGGTTCAGCGAGTTTACAGACTTCAGGGTGTTGAGATTAATGATAAGCATATTGAAGTTATCGTAAGACAGATGCTCAAGAAGATTAAGGTAGATAACCCTGGCGATTCAGAGTATCTTCCGGGAATCACTGTTGATGTACTTGATTTCAACGAGAAAAATGAGAAACTTATCGAAGCAGGAAAAGAACCGGCAGAGGGAACACAGATTATGCTTGGTATTACCAAGGCAGCCCTTGCTACGAACTCATTCCTTTCAGCTGCATCATTCCAGGAGACCACAAAGGTACTCACTGAGGCAGCCATTAACGGTAAGGTTGACCCACTTATCGGTCTTAAAGAGAACGTGCTTATCGGTAAGCTTATACCGGCAGGTACAGGTATGAAGAGATACCGTTCAGTAACACTTGACAGCGATTACAGTCTTGAGGATGAAGTGACGTTTGATGAAGATGTTGAAGAATCAGCAGATAATGCTGACGAGACAACTGATACAGCAGATGCTGCAACAGATCAGGATGTAGTTGAGATAACAGAAGATGTAGCAAAAGACAGTTCAGAGGATACACAGGAATAAATTTAATGCCCCTATGCATAATACATAGGGGCATTTTGTGCTATTGAGGTTTATATGAATAAAGAAATAGAAAAAACACTGATGAATGGAGATTATGAAAGTGCATACAGGCTGATACAGGAATATCGCAGTCAGAAATATGATTATGATACTTTTTCATATCTGTCATACTATTACACCGGAATTGGTAAATATGATAAGGCATATGATGTGTCCTGCGAGGCTGTGGATATAAATCCGTTCAGCATAGACTCATGTTATAATCTTGCCAGCGCAGCCTGGCAGCTCGAAAAGTATGATGAGGCATACAAATATCTGCTGAGAGTGCATTATCTGCAGGAATATTATAAAAATTATGTTGTTGACAATGATCTGGTTAAGACACAGATAGAGGAACTGGAAGCAATTGCGGCGAATGATGAAGAACTTAGCGAAAAATATGCAGCTATCAAAGAACTGGAGGTATATTCGGAACGTAATCCATATAAATCAGCCAATACACCGATTGTCGGCCAGTTTATGCATGGCTGTGACGGGCGTATAAATTATGTCGCTTCTACAAGCAGATGGTATGAATCGTATTATAATAAGGATTGCAATCGTGATGCGTACAGAGCCAAATGTGAATTATTTCCGCTTGCTAAGGTCAGTAATGTATACAAAGCGGATATTTCCGAAAAATCACTTATGCCGGTCTGTATTAACTACAGGATGGACGGGGAAAACGGTGCGATTGCAGATGCGGCAGATATAAGCAAAACAACATATATGGAGCCGGCATATCTTAAGTACAGTTATATACCGGTTGACAAACCGACAACGTTTGTGGCTGCGTCGGAAGCCGTTTTTGCCAAGCCGATTCCACTTAACAACAGTAACGGCAGACGTAAGCGCCTTGTTATGAGCATCTTTGCGGATAGCTTTAATTACAGGATCATCAAGGAAAAAGGACTTGATAAACTTATGCCGGAAACGGCTGCATTTTTTGAAAAAGGAATTGTGTTTGATAATTTTTACAGCGGTTCCGAATGGACACTTCCTTCAATTGCAACTTATTGGACCGGTAAACATTCATCAAAGCATATGAATCTGGATGAGAAATATCTCATTGATTTTATGAAGGATGAGAAAGTCCTTGCTGAATATTTTCATGATGAAGGATATGTTACGGCTAAAATAGGAGGCAATGATGCGGTAACTCCGGTAAGCGGGTATAACCGTGGAATCGATAGATTCCTGTATCAATATATAAGCCAGGGATATACAGCCAAGGATGTTGTAACGGATGTTATTGAACATATGCGTACATTTGCCGGAGATGACCAGTATCTGTGGGTCGATTTTGTTGATCTCCATGATATTTCCGGGGGATTTATGCGTTCGATAGGTGTGCAGGCGCAGATGCCTCTTGAGTGCAGAATGTTTGATAATGATGTCAAAACAACTGTTAAGCAGACATACAGCGAGAACAGAAAATATATTTTTGAACAGGAACTCAGGGAATTTGATTTTCATCTGGGAAGGTTGTTTAAGTATATTGAAGATAATTACAGCGATGATGAAATAGTCATATCTTTATTCTCGGATCACGGTGCGGCGTTTATGATAGATAACGGTGAGCCGTTTGTGTCGTGGCAGAGAATGAATGTACCGATGATGATAAGAGGAACCGGCGGTATCAGGGGCGTATGCGATGAAGTGGTTGAAAGTGCGGATTATGCTGCGATGATGTGTGCGCTTGCGGGGATAAAATATGATTATACGGGAACGGACGCAAATCTGCCGAAAGTACTCGGAGGAACACGCGAGAGGGAATATGCATTGTCACAGAGCCTTTTTGTCGGGGATTTGTACAGTGGTGCATTGCATGGCAGAGATTTTCACTATTATTTTAAATCGGCAAAGCCGGTACAGCCGGAATTCAGAATAGATATATCCAAAGCAGAAGATTATATTGCGGATGACCGGGGAGAAATAATAGATGATGACGACCGCAGATTAAAGTATAGAGAGCGGCTTTTGAGCGAAATAAAACATTTGATAAAAAAATAGCCTCTTTTCCGTTCCGTCAAGTATTAAGTGCAAAAATTATTAAAAAATTTTAAAATAGCCTACAATCCGATTGTGCGAAGGCACAAGTCAAACATTTCATTAGCGGAGTGCCAGCCGAAAATCTCACGCGGATAATCATTAATCCAGTTAGTAACTTTGGCAATCTCCGCTTTTGTTGTGTGAGTAAAGTCATAACCCTTAGGGAAATGACGGCGAATAAGCCGGTTATTATTTTCATTGCTGCCACGTTCACAAGACGAATAAGGATGACAATAATACACCTTAACGCGTTCAGATCCGGAACTGTCATTTTTAATTCCAGCATAATCAGAAAATTCCACACCGTTATCACAAGTTATAGATTTAAAGACCTTCCGGAAATCATCCCCTAGTCGGAGCTGAAGCTTATCAACAGCAGAAACCACGCTAGACATCGATTTATCAGGAATCTTATACACAAGTTCCTTCCGGGACAACCGTTCGGTAAGAACAAGCAGAACCGGTTTTGTACGCTTCCGGCCAACGACAGTATCCATCTCCCAGTGTCCAAAGGAATTACGCTCAAGGACTTCAACCGGACGCTGTTCAATAGATAGACCCTGCGGAGCTCTTGCAGGGCGAACCTTCCGGGGATGTTTTTTCTTGTTCCGCTTAATCGGTAAATCTTTATTAGTCAACCGTAAAAATATGTTATTGTCAATATAGCGGTAAAGGGTTGTTTTGGAAATGCTGGTAGCAAAATCAAGATTATTAGATTTAATTTCTGCAAGAACTGCTGCAGGAGAATATTTACACTCATGGATCCGGAACTCTATGTAATCAGCAAGCGCATAATCAAAACCAATCTTAAGCCCCGGGCCTTTGGCTTTCAAATTTTCACGATACCGGGAATCAGAAAGATCAGCACTATAACGATTGACAGTACGCAAATCTGAAAGCGTATGCTCATAGCTGCCACGTTTAAGTTCACGATAGACACTTGATAAAGATTTACCAAGCTGTCCGGCAATGAAAGAAACGGAAGAACCGGATAAAAGCCAACTTTCAATCCTTATCCGGTCAAAGTAAGTAAAATGCTTATAATTCATATCAATACACCTCATCAGTTCATCAGTTAAAAAGTAAGATGTATTATATATATCATAAAAAATTTAAATATTCAAGTAATCAGGTAATCAGGCTGCGCCCTGACGCCTTCGCCGTATAGCAAAGCTATACAGCTTAGTTGTCTGATTAATCCAACCATTCCGGAACATCAACAGAATCCATCCAATCGAATCCATCTCCGGAAGAATCAGAAGGATCATCCAGCAGCGCAAACGCGTCATCAATATCCTGAATACCTTCAACCATCAAGAACCGTTCAATCTTCCTGATAAGTGCATTACGGATAGCAGAATCATAATTCATCATCACAAGATCGCCATGAACGTACTGTTCAACCTGAAGTCGCGTCCGGTATGGCATGTTAGCAAGATGAACGTTAATATCACCGCCCAGCGAATCGATATCTTTAAGCATATCAACGTATAACTGAACGGTCTTAGAAGTGTCATCCGGAACGGCAGCGTAACCGGTACGCACAGCAAAATCCAAACCGGAAAATTTTTCACTTAACCTCAAAGTAGTTTCAACTCTAGTTAATTCATAATCCAAACCGGACTCCGATTTTTTATCATAAACCTTAACGCTGCCATTCTGGGAACGCTTGCCGAAGTAATAAGTACCATTTACGAAATTATACTGCTTACCGGATTTATTCAGGAATACAAAATCAGACATACCAGCAGGAATATCAACCGCATAATCAATCTTATCAATCTGGCTACTGTAATGGAACTCGAATCCTTTAATTATTTCAAGCACCGCACGAACCAACGGATTATTCCAGTGCTTATTTGGGTTAAATTCAATTCTCAAAACCGAAAAAATATCATACTCACGTTTTGCCCCGGCTTTTGACTGTTCAATCATCCTGGCTTTATACTTACCCAGCTTGATATAAATACAATCCAAGTGTAAATGATGCAGGAAAAAATCATAACGGACACATGCGGAACGGTTAAGTAACTCATAAAACTTAACAGGATGGTACTTGTCAACGATATCATGCAGCTGATCAAGTACCTTGTCAATCTTGAAGTAACCCGAATAAGTCGCTACAACGTTATCAATGCTGTGAATATACCCGTTATCATCAGTAATTGAATTAAAATAACTAACAGAAGCCATACCAAACACCTCCACAAAATGCCTAAAAACAATCCGACAGCCGCTTGCAGGAAAAAGGGGCTTTAGGCGGATTGAAAAAAAATAAAAAAAATAAATAATAAATTGTTTATTATTTTATAGTGAAATCTATGTATATTAAATTAAATAAATATTGCTTTAAAGCAATCCTTGCCCCCCTAGTTAGATATATGGGGGCAAGTCTCCGAAAAAATGGGTAAAAAAATTGGCTTGACAGCGAGCCTCTACCGCGGGCGTTTTACGGCTGCATGGGTCGGCGGCGCGTGTGCGCTGGCTGCCGCGCAGCGCAGCACTTGCCAAGCCGTCCGGCATGACAGCCTACGCCCTCGGTCTCTCACTATCAAGCCGAATTTTTTTCTGAATCGTCAGAATCCGGCTTATCATCAGGACCGGGGTCTGATTCAGTTTTGTTTCCAGAATCATCTCCGGCATCCGGTGCAGCAGGAACATCAGGTAATTTATCACGGTCGTAATTAGTGCATGCAAAAGAGACTTCCGGAAGGGAAGGCGCAATAAAACTGTTGAAATGCCGGCTGTACTTCGGGATAAAAGTAAGCGTCCTGGTACCCAACCAAAATAGCAGGAAGGGTTCAAATTCATAATCATCTACAATCTTACCGCCTGAACCGTCAGCGGAATCATTGTTAATGTTCTGGTACTTCCGAATCTTTTTTCCATAACAAAAAACCCTTGCAAAATTCTTAACAAGGTACATACAGTCAGTCAGATCGCGGAGCTTTTTATCAACATCAAAAGTCTGTGAAAACATCACGCACTTGACGTAATAATGACGCTGCAGCTTGAAGAAGTCCCGGACAGAATCATTAAAATTCTTAAAATGACGGTTGTCATAAATCATTCCGACCTCATCTATCAATAGCAAAATTTTAGGCCTATGAGGGAAAAATTTAAGCCGCAGCTTAAGCAGCAGACGTTTAAGACCCCGGTAATCGTCAAGATCAATCGGGGTATAGTTATAATCCTTAAGCATAAATTTACCAATATAACCCGGTGGAATATAATAGACACCGGGGATATGCTCGGTCGAGTAGACAGTCCAGCCCTTCTTAAGATACTGGATAGCGTATTTAGTTAGAATCGTACTTTTTCCGGACCCCTTTTTTCCAAAAATCATAATGAGCTTGTACGGGTTCGTATAAGGGTTAGTAGCGATCAGATAGCAGCAGGCCATGGCAAATATAATGCCAATGACCTTTAATAGATTAAGCAGCCACATAAAAACAACCTCCTAGTAGCCTTTGCCGGCAAAGTTATATATAGATGAAAACAAAACACCAAACAAAACAAAAATAATACAAGCAATGCCAAGATAATTTGAACAAACCATATTAAAGCAACCCCAGAAGCAAGTTCCAAAGTCAACCAAAAAGGAAGATAATGAAGACCACATTTTATTACACCTCCTACAAAATATTTCTTTTATTCTTCTTCATCAGGCAGATAAAGAAATAAATAAGAGAAACAAAAAAATATAATCCAACCATGATACACTCAATCTGTGCAAGAAACTGTATAGAATAAGCGTAAGAATTATTTAATCCTAATGTCTGCAAAGTATCAATAAAATCAGAGCCAAATACGAAATCATAAATAATATCTACCATAACTTAACTACCTCCATTACTCACGATTAAGCATCCGCTGAATAAGCGAAAGAAATACATTAAAGAGATAGACAGTAATCGTTCCGGATACAGCCATCAATACCATTGCAACTACAGAAATAACAACCTGCGCATTATCACTTGTCAATCGTGGACCCAGCCAGATAAGATCACTTAATCCGGAAGAAGACACACCGTACATAAGTTTCATAATCAAATCAACCATTCACTACCTCCTAACGGCTGCCACGCCGATAAAGCAATACCACGCTGGTAAATAATGCAGCACAAAATGTAAGAAAACAAAAAACTTCAACTATTGAAAAAACAAAACTAGGCATAATAAAAAACCTCCATATTTACTACTTAAGAAAAAGAGCCAAACAATACAATATAAAATTCAAAATAAAACCAGCAGAATAAAAAATAATAATATTAGACAAAGGAAGACAATTATGTATCAATATAGAGCCAACAACCCAAACAATAAGAAGCTCAACCAAGCAAATAACTTTAAAAATATCAGGTAAATCCATTAAAGAATCATCCTTTCATTCAGAAGTAAGAGGACATCTATTAAGACATCCGGAACGAAACAAAAATAAATCAGCCCTTAAGCAGTCGCTTAAAGATACCAACGGCACCGCCTAAAATAGGCACTACAAGAGCAATCGCAAGAACCGGAGTTGATACGATAGTCTGGCCAATGCTGGTTGCCTGATTCATTATCCAGGTAGCAGCTTCTCCAATCATAGTAAGAAAAGTGCCCATAGCAGTAGCTTCTGCAGCAATCATGATAATTACCTCCATTAATTTATTTTGCTACGTCTCTATAAACTAACCTTTAAGAAGTCTCTTAAAGATGCCGACAGCTCCACCGAGAATAGGAACAACAAGACCGATTGCTAACACCGGAGTGTTAACTATAGTAGTTCCGATTGTAGTCGCCTGACCCATTACCCAGGTAGCAGCTTCGCCAATCATTGCAAGAAATTCAGTCATAAATAAACCTCCTTCAAATCAAAGTCAACAGTTACGATTTTATATGTTTAATCCGATGAAGGATTGAAACAACGAATGACATAAGGGAAACACAGAAGGATAACATCAATATCCAATTCCCCTTAATCAAGTTAAATAGATCGGTACAGCAGCCAAGCAGCCACTCAACCAACTGATCCGCTTCGGCAAAGTCCATAAAAAGCACCTCCTACCGGGAAAAGATAAAAGCTATCAGGAAGCCAATCAAAAACGCTGCGGCGAAGAATCCTAAAAGTGGATATCCGCGGATGATAGAAGCAGATGAAAGCCATTCAATAACCTTCTGCCAGATTTTTGGAATCCACTTGAACACTTCCAGCATGTCCGGAGAGGGATTAAAAGACCCATCAGAGCCACCTCCAGAGTGTCCTCCGCTATCCAAATGAATAGCAGGAGCTAATCTGTATATGAAGTTAGAAATATGTACCAATAACATAATAGCGACCTCCTATCTGTCAATACGAATGATATATAGAGCAAGCAAAGCAAAAGCAAAAGGTAAAATAAAAGTAGGAAGATAATCATTAAGCAACAAAATAACACTTAAAGCAGCTATAACAGCACCAATAATTAATACCCAAAACAATTTCTGCATCAGCTCATGCGCTCCTTTCTAATAAGACCACTAAAGACAGCAAATCCGGCACCCAAGACGAATACTGGAGCATATATACCGGAATCAGATACCATAGAACTCATAGTTTCATTGATAAGTACAACATTATTTTTGACGCCATCAGCAAAATCAAGTAATGTAGTGAAATATGCAGCGTTACCCATTGATATAATATAAGAAGTCAAAAACTCAGATAAGTCTTTAAAATCAGTGATATCATCAGTATCATTTTTAAGCAGCTTAATAAGAGTATTAAAGTTGTCGGAAATATCCGACTTAAGAGCGACAATCGAACCAACCATGTTGGAATCATCAAAGCTGCCACCTCCGGAACTGGAAGGAATCTTTGCAATAATAGAATCGAGCTTGTCTGTAACCGGATCAAAACGTGAAATTACAGCCTTCCGAAATGTGACGATATCATCAGATATCTGGACATTAATATTATCAAGTTTTGTCCAGATGTCTTTGGTAACAGAGTAGACATAAACAAGGTACTGCGGAACGTTTGGCAGCTTAGTAGTACCTTCCTCATATATCAAGTCATTATGCAGCTTATCAAGAGCAGCCGACAATTTATCAAATCTTCCTGAATAATCTGGAGCAGCATCCGGAATTGATAAGGAATCAAGGTTATCAAATATACGTTTAAGATACTGATTAGATAAAGTGATATTATCAAATACGCTCTTCAAATCAGAATGAATTAATGTCCTTAACGAATTAAGATACCACTGAACATTAGATAGTTTCAGACTAATATCAGAAACAAATCCATATATAGTAGTACGTGGATTATAATAATCCTTACCATTTAAGGTACCAACATAATCATAAACAACACGAGAAGTTAATTCATTATATTGAAGTAACAACGTAGATAATGTATTATCTTTCAAAGCGTCCGGTGTTTCATCAAGAATATAAGACAATACTTTAGCAACACCAGAAGAAACATCAGAGTCTATACTTGAAGTAATTCCATAAATAATAGTAAAAAGCGGATTAGTAACATCAAGAACATCATCATGATCAACAGTATAACCATTCTGACCATTACCGTTATCACCATAATTATGTGAAATATCAGGAAGATCACCAGTAATATCAGACAATGAACCATATGAAGGAGTAACAAGAGGTTCTTCGCCATATGTAGAATCATTAGTATAAACTAGCGTATAATCAGTAAATTCATAACCACAAGAGACCTCGAAATATTTATTATACATAGTGTTGTAGGCACTCTTAAGAATCCAAGTTATACCGTCTACAGAAGTATAAATATAATTGTTACCTTCCGCTTCAAAATAAAAGCGTGGGTTAGTTACTCCATTCGGAAAGCCGACTTCCTTACAACGTTTCGCGGAATCAACGAATATATAACCATAGCCTTTTTTATAAAAAATATACTGAAAATTAAAATAATAGTCAGGTGTATTTACCTTGCTGGTATCAGGTTCATAAAATCCAGATATCTCATAATTCGAAAAGATACACAATAAATCATTCGGAATATAATGATAATTAGAAGCATAATCAGAAGTATTCAATTCTCCGGTAGACTTATAATCAAGACCTGCCTTGATTAGATTATTATAAAGATAACCAGTCCAATAATAATTAAAATATGATACATTACTTGAGCACGCGTACACATCATCATAATTTTTAGTGTTAGAAGAATAGGCATCCCAATAAGATATTCCCTCCTGAGACGACATAACATTATAAACAGCAGCACCAGAAGAATAATCAATAGATATCATATGAACATTGTTCATACCAGAACCAGAATATTTACCTTTTAAAACAAAAGTTCCGTAATTAGAAGAAGAAATATAACTTTTAATCTGAAAATCTGAAACTATTGATGGAGTCATCAATACATATACTTGCATCTCAGAAGGAGAAAACCAATAAGAGGCAGAACATAAATCTCCAGCAAAACTGCACTCAAACGTTTCAGGCTGATTATAATCACGTCCATAAGTGCCACCAATTCTATAAGAATAATGAATTAAATTCACATTATGTTTCCTATCAATTGAATAAGATTTACCAGCATAAGTAAAATTAACAGTATCAGCAGTATAATCAACATCAATATCAATATCAGCCGGCAGGGTAGATACTTCAGGAGCTGCCGCATAAGAACGAAAAGAACCATATGAATATACGACAAGAACAGCTACCATAAGAGCAGCTACAGCAGAACATATATTTTTATGTATTCTCAAAAAATCCATGCTTGAACCTCCACAATATTTGATGTATAATTTAATAAAAACCGAAAGGAGTATACCGAAATGATATTACTATCAGGAACAACACAAATCATATTCATTATAGGATACTTATTCTTTTTCACATTATTAATAGCAGCACCAATAATAATCGTATTAAACATTACAAAGAAAAAGAAAAAAGACGAAAATAAAAAAACAAATATAGGATGTGATATAGGATGTGAAAAATGCAATATGGAAAAATGTCCTAACAATCCTAAAAATAATCCTCCGGAAGAATAATCCGGAGGATATCATTTTGTCGGAATCCCCGACACCTTCGGCATTTTGTTACTGAGACGTAACAATGAGCAGCTCCCGGAATCGAACCGGGTTTATACCGAACAAGCATAGGTCTTGTAATGGACGCGATATAAGAGACCATTCCACTAGCTGCCCACTTTCTTACTTTTTACCCTGAATAAAAGGATGATAGCCGGAACGCGTTTTCTCGTATAGCGTTTTTACTACGATAAAACCGACCAATCAATTAATCCTCATCATCAGAGACTTCCACCTTCCTGGTTACCTTCTTAACCTTAGGCTGCGGAACATAAGTATGTTCATTTTTTACGATTACAACTTTACCGCATTTATTTAAACGAACAAGTAAAGCTGTATTAATCAATACGAAAATCAAAATCAAAATTGCAACCATAACCTAATCCTCCATAAAATCTGTGTAATCATCCGGTCTGACATCACAAAATGGAAATACCTCATGTGCTTTAATAATCTCATTAACCTTAGGAACATCACCGCAATAGCTGCGACTAATGAAATGATGTCGACCGTCCTCAAATCGAAGAACCGTCAAATTTAAGATTTCACACGCAAAGAGAAGAAGAATATTATATGTAAAATTTTCAACGCAGGAAAAAAGTCCGTCACAACATTTATCAATTTCATTCATTGAAGAACACAGCGCATAATGCGTATCAAGCGAATATCTTAAATCCAGCTTAGAAACATCAATAACCTGAACGTCGTTATTATCCTTATTTTTATCCATTCTTCACACCTCACTTTTTACTCTTACTATCAGACTTGGCAGATGAAGCATCTGGATAAGCTGCGTCGAAAGGAATCGAATCAGCAGGGATGAATCCAACAGGAACAACATCCACAACTGAAAAACGAGCTGCAAAGTTCTTATAATTCACGCGGTCAGTCTCTTTGTTAACATACGGCTTAAGTGCAGCATCAAAAGTAACATCACACATTACTCCCTTTTTCAAAACAGAAAAATCAATAACTACATCATCAGGACGAGAAAATAACAATTTGTCATCATCATCCGTAAGGAAAGTAAGGGTTTTAGAAGTTCCCTTCGGTCCTCCCTGCGCTGTTAAGTCATAATCAGTTTCCTTATAACCTCGATATTCTAATTGTGCTTTTAAAATCATAAAAAGCTACCTCCTTTAATAAAATTGATCAGAAATAAAAAGTAAGTATATATGAAACTTAGCTTTTGCACTTATTATAGAACTGAAAAAATAGCCTCTTTTCAAATTATTATGTTGACAATTGAAAATGTCATAGATATAATATTAGTTGCGCGCATTGTAATATGCTTATTTTGCGTGCAAGAACGAGAATTTGAATAATCAGATTCGCAACCAAGGAAATTTATTTACAGGAGGTGAAAAAAGAATGCCTACATTTAACCAGTTAGTAAGAAAGGGTAGACAGACATCTGTTAAGAAGTCTACAGCACCTGCTCTTCAGAAGAGCTATAACTCTCTTCAGAAGAAAGCTATCGATTCTGCATCACCGCAGAAGAGAGGTGTTTGTACAGCTGTTAAGACTAAGACACCTAAGAAACCTAACTCAGCTCTTAGAAAAATCGCCAGAGTTCGTCTTTCTAATGGAATCGAAGTAACAAGCTATATCCCAGGTGAAGGACATAACCTTCAGGAGCATAGTGTTGTACTTGTAAGAGGTGGAAGGGTAAAGGATTTACCTGGTACCAGATACCACATCGTTAGAGGAACACTTGATACGGCAGGAGTTGCTAAGAGAAGACAGGCGCGTTCAAAATACGGCGCAAAGAGACCGAAAGACGCAAAATAATATTCGCATTTAAGTCAGTATAGTGCCGTGTAAATATTTTTCCTGTAGGTTGCAGGGTTAAAATATACCGCGCGCGAACACATCAGACACATGTGAGTACCTATGAATTAATTATTATGTTAAGGAGGGAAGAACCGTGCCACGTAAAGGACATACTCAGAAGAGAGATGTATTAGCAGATCCGTTATACAACAGCAAGGTTGTTACCAAACTCATCAACAATATTATGTTAGATGGTAAGAAGTCTACAGCTCAGAAAATAGTATACGGAGCATTCACAAGAGTGGAAGAGAAGGCTGGTAAGCCGGCACTCGAGGTATTCGAGGAAGCTATGAATAACGTAATGCCTGTACTTGAAGTTAAGGCAAGACGTATCGGCGGTGCTACTTATCAGGTACCTATCGAAGTAAGAGCTGACAGAAGACAGGCTCTCGGACTTCGTTGGTTAACAGCTTTTTCACGTGCAAGAGGCGAGAAGACTATGGAAGAAAGACTCGCAAACGAGATCCTTGACGCATCTAACAATACAGGTGCATCTGTCAAGAGAAAAGAAGATATGCACAAGATGGCAGAAGCAAACAAGGCTTTCGCACATTACAGATTCTAATCTCGTATATATCATTGTTTTTTACTGTCGTGTGCCATGGCACATGGCAGCCTAAAGCATTTTTATTAAATGAAGGAGGATAAAACCTTGGCTGGAAGAGAATATCCGTTAGAGAGAACCAGAAATATAGGTATT
>OBKV01001305.1_pt1 | contig 16325 bp, 19 predicted proteins | sample 1517301 | NCBI WGS metagenome assembly OBKV01 (sample SAMN04571685, study PRJEB22368) | human gut metagenome | biome: human gut; material: stool | host: Homo sapiens | place: Luxembourg | collected 2012-06-29 | reverse complement strand
GAACGATTGGTAAATTTTCTTTAACAATCTTTTTCATTTCTGCTTCAATTTTAGGTAAATCCTCAGCATTAATTGCTTGAGGAATTGCCAAATCATAATAGAAGCCTTCTTCAATTGCTGGTCCTACACCACATTGTGTACCTGGATATAGACGCTTAACTGCTTGAGCAAGTAAATGAGCACATGAATGATTTAATACTTCAAATGCTTCTGGTAAATCATTTGTAATAAGCTCAAGTGAACAATCCTTTGTAATCGGGCTCTTTAAATCAACAAGTGCACCATCAACACGTGCTACAACACATTTTTTAGCAAGTGATTGTGATAAATCACGAGCAAGTTCAATAATTAACTTTCCAGATTCAACCTCTTTAACTGAACCATCCTTAAGAGTAACTTTAACCATAAAAACCTCCAAATAAAATAAAAAAATCGTCCTAATGAAAGGACGATCTAATCGCGGTACCACCTTAATTTTAGGCAAATGCCTAACACCTCAAAATTCTTAACGCGAATTACACGAGCTATGTTTCCATAGTATCTCCCTGGTAGTAGTTTAATAATAGTCTTCGGTAGCTTTCACCATCCTACCTTCGCTTCAAGCTTTCTTAATAAACCATATCCATTTCATCGACATCTAAAGTATAAATCTTTTTTTTACCGTAGTCAATATAAAATTTAAATATCTCGTCTTTGATATGAAATTTAAATATCTCGTCTTTGAATTGAAAGATTTGAAATACCACTTGAGACATTAAAGCCTAATGAATTCCAAAATTCAATAATTTGGGGCTTATTGGCTCTTTTATCTAAAATAACTCTATTATATTCCTTTAAAGCTAAACAAGTAAAGTCACGCATTATTTCTTTACCCATTTCAAAATTATGGTATGATTTGTCAATCAAAAAATAATTTATATAAACATCACCAATTTTAGGATAATCTAAGTAGCAATCAAGAAGACCGCAATAACTTTGACCAACCTTAATCAAAAAGAACTTTCGGTCCTTAGCACCTTCTATTTTAAATAGATCTTGAAGCTCTTTACCACTTCCTAGTCCTTTATTTTGCATATATTCAAGATTATTTATATATATATCATACAATTTATCTAAATTATTATCTGTTACATATTCAATTTCCATCAGTTTTGCTAGTTCATCTAAAAACATACTCTCAAGTCCTTATCAAATCATTTTTTTTATTGTCAAATAAAGTACTTGCCCAGCTTCCTTAGGAACTAAGCTTGGAAGTTTTGGCAATATTTCAACCTTAAAATGATAATTTGAAGCGTCGTCTAAAGAAAATCCATACGGATATGAGGCTATATCATAAAGCTTAACCTGATATTTTAAATCTGAAAACATTGAGCCCTTTATCAAATTAAAGTCAACTGTGTTTATAATTATATCATATTTGCTTAAATTATTCAAATCCTCATATTCGATTCCTTTACAATAAAGTTCTTTAATATCATGTCTATCCTTACAATAAATAGATAGATTTTTATTTATATTTTTTAACATATGATAAATTGCTCTTGCACAATAACCGCTACCTAGTATTAAAATATTTAAATTAATAATTGAATCATCAAAATCATTTAGTATTTTTTTAAGCAAAACATAAGATGTAAGCTTTGCATTTTCCCAAGCATAAAAAGGATCATCTAAATAGCTTAAAAGTTTAATATCATCATTTTGACAAATATTTTTTAAATCCTCATTAATTTTGCCTGCGATAATTGTTTTTACATTGCTAATATTTAAAATTTCATTCAAATTTATCGTTGAATCTTTAACAAATAAAAAGCGGTCCACTCCTCCAATTGGGAGAATTAAAGTATCAATATCCTTAAAATCTAAAGCCTTGTCACTATAAATAACTCCTTCCTTAAAATACGTACTCATATATAGGAATCTTTTATCACTTGTTTTCACTATTCCTATCATTTAATCACCAATTTATGTTATGATTATTTTTCAATTTTGTGTTTAAAATATTCTATCATGTTAAAAATATAGTCGAAAATGCTAAAAATTATGTTATGATAAAAGAAGGTGATAATATGAACTTACCAATAAAACGAAAAGAAACTAAAAAACAAGTAAATATGGCCAATAAAGGAATGGATTTAGAAGAAATTGTAAATGAAGCTAATGAATACTATCTTGCAAATGATATTGCAATTATTCACAAGAAACCTATTCCCGTCCAAATTGTTCACGTTGATTATCCGGCAAGAAATAAAGCAGTAATAACTGAAGCCTATTACAAAACCCCATCTACAACTGATTATAACGGCATTTATAAAGGCTACTATATTGATTTTGACTGTAAAGAATGCAATAGTCTGACATCTTTCCCATTAAAAAATGTTCATCCTCATCAGGTTGAACATCTAAAAGGGATAAAAAATCATGGGGGAATTGCCTTTTTATTAATTGAATTTATTAAATATGACGAATATTATTTACTTAACATTGATGATTTCCTACCTTTTTGGGATAGTTCATTTGCTGGTGAGAGAAAATCAATCAGCTATAATTCGATAAAAGAATTAGGTATTCCTATTTTTCTTGGCTTTAGACCTCGAATTGATTACCTAAAAGGTGTTGAAACTTTAATTGAAAGACTTAAGAAATAAACTAGTTCTTCTTTTAGCATTTTTAAATATATGTATCTTAATTTATCTTATAATTATTGTTAATACCCTTCCTAAAATTAAAACCCAAGATTTTTATCCTACTAATGATGTTACAATCTTAGATTCAAATAATAATCTAATTAACCATTTACCAACATTTAAATCTGATATTACTTATGAAGAAATTCCACAAAATGTTATCAACGCCCTTATTTCAACGGAAGACGAAGCCTTTTTCATACATAATGGCATTAATCCTAAAAGAATAATTAAAGCTATTTTAACAGATATTAAATCCCATTATGCTAAAGAGGGTGCTTCAACAATTACGCAACAAGTAATAAAAAACACTTATCTTTCAAGTGAAAAAAATTTAAATCGTAAAGTCAAAGAAATTATTCTAGCTATTAAGCTTGAAAATTCGATGCGAAAATCAGATATCATAACATATTATCTAAATAATGTACTTTTTTCTGATAATATTTATGGAATTTATAATGCATCTTTATATTTTTTTAATAAAAAACCAGCTTTATTAACTGTTGATGAGGCAGCTATGCTCGTAGGACTTATTCAACTTCCAAATAAATACAATCCTTATAAAAATTTAGCTGAAGCTACAATAAGAAGAGACATCGTTTTAAAAGCGATGTATAAAAATAATTTTTTAACCCATGACGAACTTGAAATTTACAGGAATATAAAGTTAGAAAACAAGCTAAAAAAGAATGTAATGTTCCAAAATACATCATATTATAACCCTTATCTTGATTTAATTGATACTAAAACAAAATCCTTAAAAACCTATATGAATAAAGATATTCAATACACTTTATATGAAATAGCTACTAATAAGCTTGGCTTTTTACCAGATGATAAAATCAATATTGGACTTATTGCTATTGATAATCATACAGCGGGAATTCTAGGTATATTTGGAAATCGAACGGCAAATAAAAAAACGATTAATAATGTACTTGTTAAGCGGCACATGGCCTCAACAATGAAACCTTTAATTGATTATCTTCCTTATTTTGAAAAAACAACCGCATCTCCTGGTGAAGTAGTTATTGATGAGGAATATAATTATAGTGATGGAACTAGTCTTAAAAATTGGGATTCAATTTATAAAGGTGCTATTTCCTTACGGCAAGCTTTAAAGGAATCACGAAATATTCCAGCCCTAAAAATATTTAAAAAAACCTCTAAAGAAGTTAAAATTGAAACTTTATCACGACTTGGACTTACTGTACCAAATGACCTTTATGAGGCTGATGCTATAGGATGTGGAAATGGTCTTTATTCACTATTTGAGGTTTCTAATGCATATCTTGCATTTGCCAATAATGGTAAATTTAAAAAAGCTAGTTGCATTTTAAATGATGACCCCTTTTTACAGGTTATAAAGCCTTCTTCTGCTTTTTTCATCAATTCTATTTTACATGATGTTTTTTCAAAGTCAAAATTTGTACCAAAAAACACATATATGATGGCCAAAACTGGTCAAACTAATTATGATAAAAAGACAGCTTTAAAATATAATATTCCAAGTAACGCAACTAAAGAATCTTTTGTTATAAGCTACACTAAAGATATAACATTCGGTTGCTATGTTGGTTATGATAAAATAGATAGCACATCATATCTTGATCGTATTAAGACCCAAATTCCTAGAACTATAATGGCTTATTTTATGAATAAATTTCAAACAAATGTAGGAAGCCCTGACACTCCTTCTAACATTGAAAAACAAAAATGCATTATTAAAGATAATGTTTTGTATCTTGATGAATCAGGTATTTATGAGTATTTCATCAAAGATGCACTTCCACCTAGATATAAGGAACATAATTATATAAAAATATAGAAGGCACTAAACCTTCTATTTTTTGTATGAACATTTTAAAATTGTCGTTGTAATTGTTTCTCTTAATGATTCTTTAGATACTGGCTTCGAAACATGACCATCCATACCTGATAAAATAGCTTTTTTAACGTCATCATCATAAGCATCAGCAGTAAATGCGATAATAGGAATATTTCTATCATCTCGTGCTGATTTTCTTATTTTTCTTGTCGCATCATAACCATTAAGCTTAGGCATTTGAACATCCATTAAAATAAAATCAAAAGAAAAATCTTGTGTTGTAAAAAACCTATCGCATACTTCTTCTCCATCTTCAGTCATACACGCCTCTATACCCATTGATTCTAAAAAATGTTTACAAATTTGTGCATTAATAGCATTATCTTCAGCCACTAAACACTTTAAGCCATCTAAGGATAATTCCTTTGTTTCAAGCTTTAAATCTTGTTTATTAGATGTATCAAAGATAAATTCTATTTTAAAGGATGAACCTTTATTTATTCTTGATTTAACACTTATTCTTCCATCTAAAAGCTCTACTAAACCCTTCGTAATTACAAGGCCAAGCCCTGTTGAAGGTATTGTTTGTTGACGATGCTCTTGAGCAAATGGAGTAAAAAGCTTTTTAACAAAATCATCACTCATTCCAATTCCATCATCAGAAACAACAATTTGCGCCTTAATTTTATATGGTTCAATATAATGATATTTCAAGGATACATCAATATTACCATTGATATGATTATATTTTATGGCGTTAGAAACTAAATTAATAATTATTTGTGTTATTTTAAGTTTATCAGAGACAATTTGAGGATTAGCTTCTGGCATATTTAAAACATAATTAATTTTTTTGTCATCAATTTGACTTTTTAAGATATTGTAAACCTCGTCAAATACATCATTAAGAAGAAATTCCTCTCTTGATATAGACATTTTACCATTATCAATTTTGGTATAATCTAAAATATTATTAATTACAGAATATAAATACTCACCACTTTTGTATACATTTTGACAGCATTCTAAGGCTTTTTTATCATTATCTTCAGCTAAATAATCAAGAGCCATTTGGTTCATACCAATTACTGCATTTAAGGGAGTTCTTATTTCATGGGAAACCTTAGATAAAATTTGTTTCATTTTATGTGCATTTTCTTGTTCTTTAGTAACTTGCTTTGATAATAATAAAGTATCATTATATTGTTTTGTTAAATCCGAAATTATAATGGCATACATATTTGAGCCTGACTGATTTAAATGAACTATTCTAAAATTAATATTAACAAGCTTGTTTGTCTTAGAATTAATAAAATTTAAATTTAGTTCATCTGCTTCTGATGGCCTTTTAACCATAAAATTAGTAATTTCGCTAACAAGATCAACATTTGGCTTAAAAATTAAATTATTTAAGCTTAAGATATCTGCGGATGAAACCCCTAAAATATCGATTAAATTAGGGCTTGCATAAGTTGGCTTTTTTAAAGAGACATCATAAACAACAATACCTTCTTTAAAGGTATTACCAATTATATTATTAAAATTAACAATTTTTTTATGTTCTTTCTTTATAACTGATAACAATATAAGCATTTCTAAAAGTAATATAAAAGGTATACTTATAATAAAAATATTTTTTATTAGCTTATTATCAAAAAGGCAAAAATAAGCAATTAAGTATAAAGCGTAAATTATAAGTAATGTAGTACTTAAAATTAAAAGAGCTTTTTTTATTTTTTTCATATTTTATTTAAATAGCTCTTTATAAAAGCTTATTTCCTTTCTAACTCTTTTTTCATAATCAGAATAAGTTTTAAAATCTAATGGTTCTAAGGAATAATTAATATAATTCTTCTTTTTGTATTCCTTAGCAACGAATAAATAAAAGTCATTATGAATATTCTTTGTTTTTTTGTATTCATTTTCTTGATATAAAAAATCATTTTTTGGTAAATTAACATTACTAATTCCTTCAATATGAATTATCTTGCCAACATAACGTTTTTTCTTAGGCCCAACAAATTTAACACAATATGAAATAAACTTTTTATCATCATTAGAAGCTTCATAAACCGCAGAAACAGAATAATAATTAGATATTTCGTTAAGCTTAAGGACTTCAATTTCCTTACCACCTATGGCTTTATATAAGCTAAATTTAAAAGGTTCTTCTAGATTTTGATTTACTGTTTTTTCAATAATTTCCGTTTTTCTTCCATCAAAGCCGATATTAAATAAGAAAATTAAAATTGGAAAAATAAATAAATACGAAAGGGCAAAGCACATATATAAAATTCCATTTTTATTTTTAATTCCTAAGATTAAAAATAGCGCAGCAAAAATGGTTGTAATTACAAAAGCTAATGCTATTTTTAATTTAAGACCATTCTTTAGTTTATTAAATTTATCTTCCATCTTATACCTCCAAACTTTTTGTATGACATAATCCTAGAATGCCATTTTTCTTTACAATTGATAAATTAGATCCTTTATAAACTAAAGAAACATGTTCACTTTCATCAAGATTATGAAAATAATTAAATGCATTATAAACAAAATACCTATTATCTTTTTTTATAAGATTATTTTTTAGTACATATAATCTATAATTTTGATATTTTACAATAAAAAAATCATTATCCTCTTCAAGAATACTAACCTCAATTTTTTTAGTCACATTAAAAGAATTATGATTTAAATTAGACTCTTTATTCTTTACAACTACTGTTTGATATTGATCAATATATTCATAACTAAAATTAAAATTCTTAAGATTGTCTAAAATAAGCATGTTAAGCTGAGACCATGGTAAAACAGACATTCCCCCATCAATGGAAATTATTTTTTTATTCAAATCAATTATAGGATTTAATGAAGGGATTTGATGTTCATAATTAATAACCGGATAATGACCTACAATCTCTATTAGCTTTGGAGTAAATCCTTGTTCATAAAAATTATCATTTTTCATTAAATCTAAAGCATTATTTGAAATTTCATCTAAAGAAGAAATTCCTCCATGAACAACACAAAGCTTGTTATTAACAATAATACAATGAGGCAAATTTAAAACGAAATCATAATATTTTCTAAATTTATCGTAAAACAAGTGACAAAGCTCTTCCATATTAGAGCTTTGGTCAAGTAAAATATTCATCTTTTTAGCAAATTCAAGTAAAATAGTATGTTTAAGGTCAAAAGCGTAATGCTTCAGTCTTAAATCATCAACATCTTTAATCATATATGACAAAACATTATCGCAATTACCACATAGAATAAAAACGTTCTCTTTTTTGTCTAAATCCATAAAATAATCCAATGTATCTAAATTATAATCTGATTTTTCAATCATATCACCAATTATAAAAAGATAATCTAAATTATTAAAGTTAACTTTTTTAAGTAATGCATCAAATAGTTTATAATTACCATGAATATCTGAGGCAAATAATATTCTTCTATTTAAATCTAAATCTAGATACTTAATTTTAGGACTCATCAGATAAAATCTCCTAAATAGTGCATCATAGCACTTAATAACATATATCCAATAAAAACATTAGGTTTTGTTAAAGATAAATTTAGCAAAAGCTCATTATCTATTTCCAAATTTCCAAATAATCTATCCGCAAAAAATCTAAGTAATAGCTTATCTTCAATTTTAAGAAGCATTTCTTTTTTCTTAACTGCTTTAAGAATATCATATCCGTCTAATAAATCATCAATTAGTTCTGTTTGAATCAATGAGTCAAATAAAATGCTAACCATTTCCTTAACATTATAAACATGAAGATAGTCAAGTGAATACATTTCTGCCATTACCTCAAGACTTCTTAAAAAATAATCATAATCAGTTAAAGGCTTTGAATCTGTGTATTTTTCTAAAATCAAGAAAATATCACCATCACGTTCGGGCTTAATAACCGTTTTAAGACCAAGCCTTCTAAGCCTAGCACAATGATTTGCAAGGGAAATTATATAATCTCTTATACCTTTAATTTCCGTATTATTTTTATTAAATGTATAACGAAATCCATCATATGAACCATAAGCCTTCATTGTGTCTAAATAGCCTAAATGCATATTTCCATCAATTACATGCCTATCAAATAGCATAAAGCTTCCTAAGCTTCTTGTTGGATGAATATATCTTACATATGGTTTATTTAAAAATTCCTTATGGGTTATATTAGGATTTAAATCAATAACCACCAAATCAGTAGCACCTAAATTTAGGGCAAAATTAACTGGTAGGTTATCATAATAGCCACCATCTACATATGATTCTTTCCCAATTTTACAAACAGGAAAGATTGGAAAGCATGAGGCACTTGCAAGCACAAAGGGTTTTATTTGATCAAGCGGCAAATCATTAGCAATAACTTCATGACCCTTCATTGATGGGAATTTTGCGCAACAAATACCAAATTTAATATTAGAATTATGGATGGCCTCTACATCTAGATAATCATCCATTAGTTTTAAGAAGGGCTTTATGTCAGTTCCAAAATTAGATATATATTTTCCAAAGAAGGAAACCATATCCTTTTTACCCTTTAGGCTATTTTTTATACCATTATTTTCAAAATTAAAGCCTGATTCCATGATCATTCCGACTTCAATTTTATCCCATAGCTCTTTACATCTATCATATGCATGTGATGCAAACATCGCTGCATTTAAGCAGCCAATTGATGTACCAGTTACAATATCAAATTCTTCATTTAATTCTTTAAGAGCTGTCCAAGCCCCCATTTCGTATGATCCTTTAGAACCACCACCACATAATACTAATCCTCTTGGCATTTCTTTTCATCCCTTTCTTTTTTGGAATATAGGCACCCACAATAATCTTGGCGATATAAATTATATTCTTTAGAAAGCTTAATACTTTCTTTATAGCCTTCTTCTTTCTTAAAATCTGAATATAAAAAACTTATTTTATATTTATCTTCAAGTAAAAAGCCAATTTCATTTATCCATTTTGAAACCTTATAAGGTGAAATTGATAGCGAGGTTGTAAAATAATCAAAACCAAGTTTTTTAGCCTTTTGAGCAGTTTTTTCTAGCCTTAATTTATAACAATCGTAGCAACGATGAGATCTTTCTCCTAGATTTTCCTCACCCTTTATAGCACTTTGATAATCTTCATTTTTATATTCATCATATAAAACATTAATATTAAATAAATTTGCAAATCTAATTTGTTCATTTAGTCTATGATCATATTCCTCTTTAGGCGAAATATTATCATTAGAATAAAAAATAGTAATATCAAAATAATCTTTAAGAAACTTTATTGTATAGCTTGAACATGGTGCACAACAAGTATGAAGTAATAACTTAGGCTTTTCAGATAAATTTTTAATTTTTTTATCTAAAAACAATTTAAAATCATTATAGTTATCAATCATTTTATCACCTCACTGCATACTAGTTATATAATACCACAAAGTTTATTAAAAATGAAATCAAAAAGACAACTAGATTAATTCTAATTGTCAATTTTTAATATAATCATTTAAAACCTTTGATGCAATTTTAGCTTCTTTAAGAAGTATTTGAGCTTCTTTATAATCTACAAGTTTAATGCTTTCTAGTTCCTTAGATATTTTAGTAGGTTCCGCCTTAATTTTAGCACTAAAACCAACCATTAAATTTTCTCGTGTTTTTTGAAAATAAGAAGATAAATACGAAATATCAGTTACCTCTACTCCTAATTCCTCCATCACTTCTCTTTTTACAGCCTCTTCCAAATTTTCCCCAATTTTAGTATATCCTGCAATTAAAACATAAGGAAGTGGTGAATTAGGTTCATGAGCTAATACAATCTTATTATCAACTGTATAACATATGATTATAACACAAGGAATCATATGATCAAAAAGAGGTTTATTACATTTAGGGCAAAAGGGAACTAAACCTTCATCACCAATTTCTTTTTTGATGAGCTTTAAGCCACAATATGGACAAAAACTAGCCCTCATATGATTCATCTACCAAAATTGATGTTACCTCAGCAATATAAAATTTATGCATATCACTTAAATCTTCCTTATATTGCTTCAAAATAGATTCATCAAATAAGCATTCTTTCTTAAAAAAATCAGCATAAAGCTTTTTACATTTAAAAACAACATTGGCATTTTTAATATAAGATACTCCCGAATCAGTATCATAAACAGGAACAAAACCACTTTCTTTATACTTGTCAGTATCACGTCCTGACTTTGTACCCATAATTTTCATTGCACCTTTATAACTTTCATCCATGAAGCTTAAAGTAAATCTTTCTGATTCTTCCATTAAATTAAATGTATATCTTGTTGGTCTTACAAAAACACAAATAACATTTTTTCCCCAAAGAGTTCCCATAAAACCCCATGAGACGGTCATTGAATTACGATTATTGTAATCTCCTGCCGTTAATAAAGCCCAACCTGAATTAAAAGTTTCAAAAATTTTTGTTTCATAATCTGAAGTTTGAAGTCTAATCATATATTATTTCCTCCTATAAGACAATAAGTAAAAAAGCAAGTAAATTATTTAACATATGACAAATAGTTGATACGATAACATTATCATCTGAAAAATGATATACTAAAGCCAAAATAACTCCTGATGAAAAATAACTAAAAAAGAAAATTACCCATACTAAAAAGGATTCTTGAGTCGTAAGCATATGTGGAAGTGCAAATACAAGTCCCGAAATTAGTGTTGGAATATACCATAGTTTTTTTTCCTTAAAAAACTTAAAAATCGATTTACGATAAACAAGTTCTTCGCTTATCGGTGCTAAAAAAACAACTGAGATGAAAACGATCGGACCATAGCCATTTGTAATCATTCCGACAAAAGAGTTTTGATTTTCGCTTGATGTTACATTTGAAACTAAGCTTGATAACCAAGAAAACAAAACACTAGAGCCATAAAGTAAACCAAAACCTAGAATAACAAAACCTATAGAATATAATAGATTAAGCTTATTCTTACTTTTCAGGTTAATAAAATCCTCTACAATAAAACCTCTACCAAAAAAGACTACAATTCCAAAAATAAGTACATAGCTTAAAAGGTTATTCCATGATTGCATAAAGTAATAAGCTTTTATCATCGAAGGTTCTAAACCATTTAAATCTTTTAAAGTTAAAAGATTAGTAGCCTCACTTAAAGTAATACCATATTTTGTAGCTGCTATATTGCATATAATTAAAATACCTAAAAAGCTTCCCAAAACCATAGCTATAAGATATCCGAGAATAACGGAAATATTATTTGTTTTCAAGTAGTTTTTCATTTTAATCATTCCTTTTCAACATTTAGATTATATAACAACCTTTAATATTTGTCAAAATTCGATTTTAAATCTATACTAATTTGATTAAAAATCTGTGTATTTGTCTAAAATGACACTTTTTTATTCTTTCCTTAACAAAATAATAACTTTTTTCTAACTTTTTTTATTTTACCTCTTGATTTATTAATTTTTTGTGGTATTATAGAAGCAGGATAAGACTTTTATCTTATCCTAAGTAATTACTCAATTACTACTCTCCCTTTTAGAAGCCGTTCACTCCCAGGACGGCTTCACTTATTAAAAAAAGTAATCGATCTTAAATGATCGATTTTTTTATCCCTTTGGTTTAAATATTGAGCCTAATATTGCAGCAATTATAATTGCATAAACAATTCCATTACTCGTAGTTTGGAAGATATTTTGGCTTAAACCTATAAAGCCATTTGCAATAGCACCTTCATACGCTGCATGGGCCATACTATGACCAAAGCTTGTAATTGGAAGCAATGCCCCTGCTCCGGCAAAGCTTACTAATTTATCATATAAATTAAAAAATTCGCAGCATGAGCCTACTATAACAAAAATAGAGGTTAAATGTCCTGGTGTTAAATTAAATAATTCCATAATTAATTGACCAATAAAGCAGATTAAACCGCCAATTAAAAAAGCATTAAGAAAAATCATTTTCTACCTCCCACTCTACTATGTGACATATTGCTGGAATACTTTCAGCTTGAAGAGTCATAATCGGATTCATAAGAGCTCCTGTTGCACATAATAAAACCTTTTTATATTTATTTAATTTCATCATCGTATAAATATAACTATAAGATACCGTAGGCAAACATGCGCAGCCTGATCACTTCCATAAATCATAAGCCCACAATCATTATAATTATTTACCTCATGGTACTTTTCTTCTAAAACTTTTAGTACCAAATCAGAACCATACTTTGATAAATCGCCGGTTAAGATTAAATCATAGTCAGCTGGTGTTGTATTAGTTAACTCTAAATACCTTAAAATTGATTCTGCCGCAGCTGGTGCCATCGCCCGTCCCATGTCATCGGGCTTTTTTTGTTTTAAATCAATTACTTGCCCAATATAAGCCCTTTTAAGTGCTATTTTCTTTTTTTTATTTGTAAGAATTATACTACAAGCTGCCGTTACTGTTTTAGTTTGAGTTTGACCTTTAGCTCCACCATATTCATTTGGCATTCTAAATTGTCTCTCACTCGTTGCGTTATGTGAGCTTGTAAGACATATAACATTTTCGCCAGTCTTTTCAACTAAAAGCCCCCCTAAAATCATTCCCAAGCATGATGTAGCACAGGCTGCATATATTCCAACTGCTTTATATGAATAATTTCTTAAGGTATAATTTGAAATTACATTTTGATTGCTTAAGTCACCTGAAATAGCAAATTTAATATCATGCTCATTAATTTTCGTTTTCTTAAGTGCCATTTTAATCGCGTCATCTAACATTTTCATTTCTGCTTTTTCAAAGCTTTTATGCTTCATTCTTAAATCTTTATATGTTTTATCAAAATATGATTTGAAAGGTCCGTTGGCTTCTTCGTTTCCGGCACAAACAGCAGTTGTATCAATATAAACATCCTTAAATTCAATTAGCTCCATAGGCTCACCAAATATTTAATTAAACCAACCATATAACCTGATATAATTCCAAAAACTAAAACTGAACCAGCAAGTTTTAAAATATTAGCACCAAGTCCTAATAAAAATCCTTCGCTTTTAAATTCCATTGCCGCCGAGCATAAGCTATTCTCGAATCCGGAAATTGGTAAAATACTTCCAGCTTTTGCCATTTGACCTATTTTATCGTATAAACCTAAAGCTGTTAAAATTCCTGAAAAAGAAATTATAATAATAACCATAATTGACGTTTTAAGCGCATTATCGTCAACAAATTTAGCAAGTATATACAAAATAAACTGTCCTAATAAACAAATTAAGCCACCAAAAAGAAACGCCTCTAAACCATTAAGCAAGATTCTTTTATAATCTTTTTTTGCTTTTAATAGCTTCTGATATTCTTTTTCTTCAATAATCATATTTTCACCCCTATTTATTTTTACCAAATATAGGGTTTTAATACACAATTATTCCCAAGCCTTAAATATTTTAAGAATTGTACCTTCGCCTTTGGCTGATATAACATCAAATTGATTAGAAAAAAGTTCCATTATAGTAAAACCAAGACCACTTCTATCTTTACTTTTCATCGTTGAAAATAAAACCTCTCGTGCTTGTGAAATATTTTCAATACCAATTCCATAATCTTCGATTTCAATATAAAGACCTTCATCATCAAATTTAATTCTTAGTTTGATATCCTTATCATTATTTTCATTATAACCATGAATAATAGCATTTGTAATTCCTTCTGATACAATTGTTTTTACCTCATTAATAAATGAGATTGTCTGATTTTTATTTGAAATCAAAGACGCAATCATACCTCTTAAATTAGGTATAGCTTCTAATTCACTTTTAAATGTTATTTCCATCTGCTTCATAATCCTAAAAACCACCTTGCTGAGGCTTCAGAGTCTCTTAATGTACAAATTTTTAACAATCCTGACATTACAATAATTTTTTCAATATTTTGATTCAAATCACAAAGAATAATTTTACCACTTTTTTCTTTAACCTGATTATAACGTCCAATAATCATTCCAATACCCGTTGAATCCATAAAGCTTAAATCTCTCATATTAAACACAATATTTTTTACATCATATTTGCGTAATATTTCACATAGCTTTGCCCTTATATCAGTTACAGACATTTCATCAAGTTCACCCTTAAATCTTGTAAAAACCGTATCTTGTTTTATACACATATTTACCTCTAACCCCATTCTTATCACCTAGCTAAAGTATACATTTAAATATACCTAAAAAAAAGACATTCGACAAAACCTCTAATTATAAGTAAAATAATTTTTTTTATTGTTTTGCCAAATGCCGTCAATATAATATATCAAATTAAAGAAAATGTAAAAAAAACTCCAATTGTGGAGTTTTATTTTACCTGAAATTGAGAATTATAAATTGAAGTATAGAAGCCATTTTTGGCAAGAAGCTCTTCATGACGACCTATTTCCATAATATGTCCATCCTTCATTACAATTATTTTATCAGCATTTTTTATTGTTGAAAGACGATGAGCAATAATAAAGGTTGTTCTACCTGCCATCATTTCCTTAAATGCTTTTGAAATTAATATTTCTGTACGTGTATCTATATTTGATGTTGCTTCATCAAGAATTAATACATTAGGAATTCTTAACATTAATCTTGCAATACATAAAAGCTGCTTTTGACCCGTTGACATACCATCACTATCTGAAATAATTGTATCATATCCATGTGGAAGTTGCATGATAAACTCATGAGCATATGCCCTTTTAGCTGCATCTATAATTTCCTCATTAGTAGCATTATCCTTACCATAAGCAATATTTTCTTTTACAGTTCCTTTAAATAACCAAGTATCCTGTAAAACCATTCCCATGTGTGAGCGAAGACTTTTCCTTTTTATCTGATAAATACTTTTTGAATCAACCGTTATATCGCCACTATTTATATCATAAAAGCGCATTAATAAATTGATTAGCGTTGTTTTACCACAGCCTGTAGGTCCAACAATTGCAATTTGTTCGCCTTTTTTACAATCAATCGAGAAATTTTCAATCAAAGAAACGTCACTCTTATATGAGAAAAATACATCCTTAAATGATATTTCACCATCGATATTTTCAATTTCTTTAAGATTTGATTCATCAGGTAATTCTTTAGCATCAAGTAGTTCAAAAACACGTCTTAAAGATGCAAAGGAATTTTGAAGTTCAGTAGCAACGGAAGAAATACTATTAAAAGGCTTAGTATACGAAGAGGCATAGCTTAAGAACGTTGATAGCATACCAACCTTAAGACCACCAGAGACAACGTCGATTGCACCAAATGTTGCAACACAAAGATAAATAATTGCATTTACAAATCTTGTAATAGGATTTGCAAGCGATGAATAAAATTGAGCATTAATGCCATATTTATATAATTCTTCATCAATTCCATCAAAAGTCTTAGTATTAGCATCTTCTCTTCCATAAGCTTTAATAACTGCTTGATTTTCAACCATTTCATTAACAAAGCCAGTTAAGCGTCCTTTTACCTCAGCCTGAGCCTTAAAGGTTTTAAAACTCATTTTAGCAATAAAAGTAGCACCAATTAAAGAAAGAGGAGTTAAAGCCACAACTAATAAACCTATTTTATAATTTAATCTAAGCATAAATACAAGGGTAAATATTATTGTTATAATACCAGTTAAAGCTTCAGTAAATGTTTGCAAAAGCCCTTCTGCAACCGTATCGATATCTGTAATAATTCTTGAAAGTAAATCACCGTAAGAATGAGAATCAATGTAAGATACTGGGACACGATTAATTTTAGCGAAGGTATCAATTCTTAAATCTCTAATCATT
>OBKV01001304.1_pt1 | contig 16348 bp, 13 predicted proteins | sample 1517301 | NCBI WGS metagenome assembly OBKV01 (sample SAMN04571685, study PRJEB22368) | human gut metagenome | biome: human gut; material: stool | host: Homo sapiens | place: Luxembourg | collected 2012-06-29 | reverse complement strand
AGTTACGGTTTTCTTGTTCTTCTTAAATTTCTTGTCAGTTGCAACTTGAATTTGATAACACTTTACACCGATTACCTTTTTCCATTCAACCGATATAGCCTTTTTAGCCGATTTTACCTTTTTGAATTTAGCTGATTTCGGTTTAGCTACAGCTTTAGCCGATGTAGTCGGAGTGGTTGTGGTAGGTTGAGTAGGTGCCGGACTTTGTGTCGGTTGACTTGGTGCAACATAATTAGGATTAACAGTACCGCAACCGTTCAAACAAAATTGTGCATTATTTGAAAAATTGTGACCAAGAGCAGAAATAACAACAGTTTCAAGATAACCGTCAAGTTTACAAGTCCTTTGTTTTAAACCTGTCTTTGTGCAAGTCGGTTCTTCAATGATTTGCCATTCACCGTAATAATTATGCTGATTTTCTGTGCAAAGTACAGAACTGTAATGAATATTTGCATTTATTAGATTTTCATTGCCATCACCAATTGTTACATTATTCCATTTATCTTCAGAACCAGCATAATAAATATCTCTTAAATTTTCGCAACCATCAAATGCGTTACTACCAATACATTTTACACTAATCGGCATTGTTATGCTTGATAAACTTGAGCAGTATAAAAATGCCAATTCGCCGATACTTGTTACACTGCTTGGTATTGTTATACTTATTAAATTTTCGCAAAACGCAAATGTACTATCACCAACACCTGTTACACTGTTAGATATTGTTGCGATTTTTAAACTTGTACACCACGAAAATGCATCATCACCAATATTCGTTACACTGTTTGGTATTGTTATACTCGCTAATTTCCTGCAATTTTTAAATGCACAATTACCAATACTTGTCACACTGTTTGGTATTGCTACGCTTGTTAAACTTGTGCAATATTCAAATGCACTATAAACAATACTTGTTACACTATTAGGTATCGTTACGCTTGCTAAATTTGTACAATGTTTAAATGTAGAATCACCAATACTTGTTATACTATTTGGTATTGTTACGCTTTTTAAACTTGTACAATCTTCAAATGCACGATTGCCAATACTTGTTACACTATTAGGTATTGTTACACTTGTTAAACTTGTGCAATCTTCAAATGCACAATCACCGATACTTGTTACAGTGTTTGGTATTGTTATACTTGTTAAACCTTCGCAAAATAAAAATGCAGATTCACCAATACTTATTACATTGTTTGGTATTGTTATGTTTTTTAAACTTTTGCAATTATATAATGCATAATCACCAATACTTGTTACACTATTTGGTAATGTTATACTTGTTAAACTTGTGCAATATCCAAATGTATAATTGCCAATATTTGTCACACTACTAGGTATTGTTACACTTGTTAAATTTTCACAATAATAAAATGCTTCATTGCCAAGACTTGTTACTCCGTAATTTATAACAACTGATCTAATTTTTTTCATGTTATAAAACGGACTCTTATAATTGTAATAATTATTATAATTTTTCATATTTCCGCTACCGCTGATTGTAAGCACACCTGTTTCTGTATCAAGCAAATATGTTACATTATCACCGCAACTGCCTGTTTGAACAGAAGCATAAGCTGAAAAATCGACAACCGATACAATACTCAAGAGCATTATAAGGGATAAAAATAAACTAATAACTTTTTTCATAATTAGCCTCCTGTAAAAACAAAATCTTTACTTTTATATTGTATCATTTAAAGTCAAAATTTGCAACATTGCAAAAAGCACCGAGTTTGCAATTATGAATCTCGGTGCTTTTGATTATTTTTATTTAGTTTGGTGTATAAAGATTTGCATACGGGCGAGATGATGCCGGAACAAGCTTTTTAAAAGGCTTTGCCATAATAGTGTCATAATCGGCATTAAAGAATTTGCAATACTTTTTAATATACATATCAAGTTCTTTTTTATCAGTTTCATCAAGATTTTGAACCTTAATATTATCGCTGATATTTTCCTTTGGAAAAGAGCCGCGAACAAAAATTTTGCCGCCGTGCATACCCGAAGCACAGTGAGTGCCGAAAAGCTTTTCTCCCCTTTTCATATCAAGGCCGAGAAGAACAATAGTACCGCCCGCCATATATTCGCCGAGGAATGAGCCTGCATTTTTGCCGATAACAAGAACCGGACGCATTTGCCTAAATTCTTTCATATGAATACCTCCACGGCAAGCCACATTATCACGAATGTAAATTTGACCGTCACGCATACCATAGCCCATAGCGTCACCCGAATGGCCGTGAACTACGATTTCGCCGCCGCCCATTGTATTGCCGACTGCATCTTGGCAATTACCGTAAACTTCAACGGTTTTACCCTCATCAAGAGCGCAACCGATATATCGCTGGCCGTTAACATCTTTAACAGTAACTTTGTTTTGCTTTTTAAGTTGCTTTTCAATTTCTTCATTTACTGCTTCGTATCGAGTAAGCCCTGCTTCGATAATCATAACAAAATGCCCCCTCTCAATTTTTGAATTCTTGTTTCTTTATCAAACATAAATATTGACGGTGTATCCATAATATCACCCTCAAGTGAATTAAGGTCAACTTTATTTGAAATAAGATTTGTATAAATACCGGCATTTTCGCTTGAATTGATAAGCACAAAGCCTACGAGTTTATCACCTTCAAAAACAAGCCTTTTATAAACATCACCGTCAGATTTGATTTTATCACTATACTGCTCGCCCTGTGCATTTATAAGACCGCAGGTGCAAATGCGAAGTCCGAAAAAGTCAATTGCATTGACTGAATAAGTACCGTTTACAACTTCGCTTTCGCAAGCCATTTGATTGCCGGCAACTCTACCCTGCTGCACAGCATTAGGCCAAAGAGCAATAATTCTCTTTGAACCGTCAAGCATATCAACCGAAACGGTGCAATCTCCTGCCGCATAAATATCTTTATCACTTGTTTGCATTGTATGAATATCTGTAATAATACCTCTGTTTACTTCAAGTCCGGCTTTTTCGGCAAGTTCGGTTTGAGGTCTTACACCGACTGCAAGTACAAGCAAATCGCATTTTAACACTTTTCCGTCTTTAAGAGTCACGCTCGTAATGTGCTTACCCTTTGACTGCGCTTTAACAACGGTATTTTCAAGATGAAATTTAATTGCGTTATTTTCTAAATGTTTTTTTACCTGGCGGGCAGATGTTTTATCAAGAATTGACGGAAGAACTCTTGGCGCAAGTTCAACAACATCAACACTCTTGCATATTTTTACAAGTCCTTCGGCAGCTTTCATACCGATAAGACCCGCACCGATAACTACCGCCTTTGTATTTTCATTTGCAAGCTTTTTCAGCTCTTTTGCAGATGCTAAATCAAGGAAAGTTACTGCATTATCCTTACCGTCAACATTTTCCATTGGCGGAACAAAAGGCTTTGAACCTGTTGCAAGGCAAAGTTTATCATAAGGGTATGATTTTTTGCCGACTTTAACGGTTTTATTTTTTCTGTCAACAGAAGTTACTTTGGCATCTGTAACAACATTTATATTATTAGCTTTATAAAATGCAGGCTTGCGCAGTGCCATATCACTTTCTTTAACTTTACCTTTAAGAAAATAGCTGATTGACGGGCGTGAATAAGGAAGATACGCTTCCTCTGTAAGCATTGTAATATTGCCTTTAGCGTCAGCTTTTCTGATAGCTTCCGCTGTTGAAAGGCCTGCTGCACAAGCACCGATAATAACATAATTCATTATTTAGCACCTCCCACTTCAAGCCATAACAAAGCGTGGTTAGGGCAATTTTTAACACAGGCAGGTTCTTCACCTTGGCAAAGGTCACATTTATATGCAATGTTTCCCTGCTTAATACAACCTATCGGGCAAACAGCAAGGCAGGTCATACAGCCAATGCATTTATCCTCATTAACAGAAACTATGCCTGTTTTTTTATCTTTAGTCATTGCACCTGTAATGCAGGCTTTTACACAAGCCGGGTCATCACAATGGCGGCAATTAACTGCTACCGAAGCAACCTTATCACCAAAAACAGAAATTCTGCTTACCGGTTCAGGCTTCTCCGACTTATAAGCTTTAACTATATCTTTTGATTTTGAATGAGCTGTTTTGCAATAAACCTCACAAAGACGGCAGTTTATGCAAAGCTCTTCTCTTGCGAAAACTTTTTTCATATTTGCATATCCCCCTTATTCACCTGCGTGTTTAATGCCGAGTATTTCAAGTTCTTTATCGCTCAAGCCTATACCGCGAAGCATAAGTCTATTACCGCGAAGCGAGTCAATAGAGTTAATACCCATACCACCCATTATTTCTTTAATTTCGTGGTTCCAAGCACTGATTAAGTTAATTACTCTTTGATGTGCAATTTCAGGGTTAAGGCGGCGTGTTAACTCAGGCCTTTGAGTAGCAATACCCCAATTGCATTTACCTGTATTACAAGTTTGGCACATATGGCAGCCCATAGCAATAAGAGGAGCAGAAGCAACATAGCAGGCATCTGCGCCGAGAGCTATTGCCTTAACAATATCTGACGAACAGCGAAATGAACCTGCGGCAACAAGTGATACTGTTGAGCGGATACCCTCATCACGAAGTCTTTGGTCGGCAGAAGCAAGTGCAAGTTCAATAGGAATACCTACATTATCACGAATTCTTGTAGGTGCGGCACCTGTACCGCCTCTAAATCCGTCAATAACCACAATATCGGCACCGGCTCTTGCAACACCGGAAGCAATAGCTGCAATATTATGTACAGCCGCGATTTTAACAGAAACAGGCTTTTTATTATGTGTAGCCTGCTTAAGTGACCAAATAAGCTGGCGCAAATCTTCAATAGAATAAATATCATGGTGCGGTGCAGGTGAAATAGCATCTGAACCCTCCGGAATCATACGGGCATTTGATACTTCAACATTTACTTTTTCACCCGGAAGGTGACCGCCGATACCCGGCTTTGCACCCTGACCTATTTTAATTTCAACGAACTTTGAATTATTAAGATAATCTTTATGCACACCAAAACGGCCTGACGCTACCTGAACAACAGCATAATCGCCGAAAGAACGCAAGTCGGGATGAAGACCGCCCTCACCTGTATTAAACAATGTTCCGAGTTCAACGGCTGCCATAGCAAGTGACTTTTGAGCATTAAGTGAAATAGAACCAAAGCTCATAGCCGAAAACATAATAGGTGTTTCAAGCATAACCTGCGGCGGCATTTCAGTGATAGACTTACCTTTCTTTTCAACCTCAATTTTATCAGGCTTGCGACCTAATATAGTACGAATTTCCATCGGTTCACGAAGAGGGTCGATAGACGGATTGGTAACCTGCGATGCATTAAGCAAGATTTTATCCCAATAAATAGGATAAGGCTTTGGATTACCCATAGCGGAAAGAAGAACCGAACCCGTTTCTGCCTGACGGCAGATTTCCTGCTGATAAGAAGGTGTCCAATTCGCATTATCACGATAATCACAAACATATTTTTCTATACGCAATGCTCCTGTCGGGCAGAGGTCAACACATCTGTGGCAGGCAACACAATTTTTTGAATTTACTAATACTGTTTTTCCGTCTTCATCAAAAAAGTGGCATTCATTTGAACACTGACGAACACAGCATCCACAATTTATGCAAAGTTCTTTATCACGAATAACAGTAAATCTGCGTGGAATATAATTTATCATCAGTTCTCATCCTCCTCTTCATCAATTTCAAGCGGAATAAATACAGGCTCTGCACCTGAAACAGACCATACTTCATCAGGATCAGGGCAAATAATTCTGATTGCCGATTCTTCAGAAGCAAAATAAGCACGGTTTCCTTTAGTTGCGGCAGTAAGTGAACGAAGTTTCAGCCTATCGTTAATAGCAAGAAGTCCCTTATTAGAACCGAGAATTACAGAAAACGGGCCATTAACAAGCGCACCGTTATAAATAGAACGAAGATCGGTAAAATATTTCTTTTTATCATCGTCCATTCTGTCAATTTCATCCCATTCAGGTGCTGTAAGTACATCTGCGGCAACTTCAATAGGAAGATTATGATGGCGCAAAAGATGGTCAAAAAGATAAGTGATAACTTCTGTATCTGTTTGCATCGTGCAAATATATCCAAACTGCTCAATATATCTGCGGTTGGCATCATATGATGATATTTCACCGTTATGCACAATTGACCAATCAAGAATATTAAAAGGATGAGCACCTCCCCACCAGCCGGGTGTGTTAGTCGGGAATCTGCCGTGCGCTGTCCAAATATAAGCTTCATATTGGTCAAGCATATAAAATTCGCCTACATCTTCAGGATAGCCTACTGCTTTAAAGCAACCCATATTTTTACCGCTCGAAAAGATATAAGCACCCTCAATTGCATTATTAACTTTAGTTACACACTGTGCAACATATTCAAGTTCATCAAGCCTTGCGTCTTTCATTCGCACACGGTTTGCCTTACCGAAATAACGCCAAATATCAGGGCCTTTTTCGATGCTTGGAACTTGGCGGGTTGGTATTCTCTCCGCAACATCAATATTAAAATGCCTAAAAAGAAAATCTTCGCACTGCTTTCTTGCCTCGTTTGAATCATAGAAAACATGAATAGCGTATTCATCCTTATGTTCAGGATAAATACCATAAGCAGCAAAACCACCGCCAAGACCATTTGACCTATCGTGCATAAGTGCAATAGATTTAATGATTTGAGAACCGTTTATGCGGTTGCCTTTTCTGTCAATAATAGCGGCAATGGCACAGCCTGACGGAATTCTGATTTCTCCCTCTTTCAACATAGTATCCTCTCCTTAAGTTATGTGTAAATAACAATATATTTTATGAACATAATGTTCAATAAATATTGTGTTTTCTTAATTTTACAATAAATAACACTTATTAGTCAATTATACAAATTACAAAATTAGTGCGATTTTTAAGTTATTTTATGTATAATATCACAGTATCCATACAACTTTTAGTATAGTTATTCAGTTTTCAATGTATACGGTTGTATTTTTATTCATATCGCATAAAAGAAAAAGGACTGAATTAACAGTCCCTTTTCTTTGGTAGAAAATAGCAAAAACAATTATATAAAAGAGATTTTACAAATCTGTTTTACACATCATCCTCACCCTGCAAAGCATCATATCCTCTTTCGCCGGTACGAACTTTAACCGCATCTTCAACATCATAGATGAAGATTTTGCCGTCGCCGATATTACCGGTATAAAGCACATTCCTTGCAGTTTCAACAACTGTTTCAACCGGAACAGCAGAAACAACCATTTCAAGTTTCATTTTAGGGTTAAGATTCATTTCTTCGATTTCAACACCACGGTATTTTCTGATGTGGCCTTTTTGTGTGCCGCATCCCATTACATTTGTAACAGTCATACCGGTAATGCCGATTTCGTTCATAGCAGATTTAATTTCTTCAAACTTAGCAGGATTAAATATCATAACAACTTTTGATAAAGCCGGTGATTTTTTAGTCGTATAAGTTTCAACTTCAACTGCCTTTTCAACCGGAGCAAGCGGAGTTGCAGGTACACTTGCTTTTGGAGCTGAAGCTTTGATAGAAGAAGATGTTGCAAAAGCCATAGCAGGCATAAAATCTGCGTAAGCAGACGGAAGATTATGTTCGGTAGCATCAAGACCTTTGATTTCTTCCTCTTCAGATACGCGAAGTCCGTTAGTTTTCTTAATAATGAAAAATACTATTGTCATAGTAACAATTGTCCAAGCGGCAACACAAACAAGACCTAATAACTGCTTGCCGAGAAGTGAGAAGCCGCCGCCGTAGAAAAGGCCTTGGAATGAATCATTACCCGGTACGGTTGTAGTGGCGAAAAGGCCGACAGCAACAGTACCCCACATACCGTTTACGCAGTGAACTGCAACAGCACCGACAGGGTCGTCAACTTTAAGCTTAATATCAATAAATTCTACTGCAACAACTACAAGAATACCTGATACAACGCCTATAATACAAGAGCCAAGTGCATCAACAACATCACAACCGGCAGTTACTGCAACAAGACCTGCAAGTGAAGCGTTAAGTGACATTGAAACATCAGGCTTACCGTTTTTAATCCAAGTGAAAATCATAGTTACACAAGTAGCAATAGCAGGAGCACAAGTTGTGGTTACAAATATTGAAGCAAGCTGTGGTCCGCTTTTTGCAGCAGCACCGTTGAAGCCGTACCAACCGAACCAGAGAATGAAGCAGCCGAGAGCACCGATCGTCAGAGAGTGACCGGGGATAGCCTTTACCTTTACGATCTTGCCGTCCTTGTCCTTAACGAACTTGCCGATACGGGGACCAAGGAGCTTTGCGCCGATGAGAGCGGAGATACCGCCGACCATGTGGATAGCGCAGGAACCTGCAAAATCGTGGAAGCCCATCTGAGCCAGCCAGCCGCCGCCCCAGATCCAGTGAGCCTCAATGGGATAGATAAGAGCGGAGATAACGCCCGAATAGATGCAGTAAGAAAGGAACTTTGTTCTTTCTGCCATAGCTCCCGAAACGATGGTAGCTGCTGTTGCGCAGAACACAAGGTTGAATACGAAGCCTGAGAAGTTGAAGTTATCATATGCTGTGAAAAGATCAAAGCCGGGCTTGCCGATAAATCCTGCAACGTCCTCACCGAGAAGGAATCCGAAACCGATAAGAATGAACATTACTGTACCGATACAGAAATCCATCAGGTTTTTCATGATGATGTTGCCGGCGTTCTTTGCTCTTGTAAAGCCCGTCTCAACCATTGCGAAGCCTGCCTGCATAAAGAACACCAGTGCAGCTCCTATGAGGAACCATATACCGAAGGCCTCGGCATTGACTGCCTCACTTATTGTTGATAAGATATTTGCTTCAGTCATTTTTAATCACCCTCCATTAAAACACACAACGGCACCGTAAAAATGAGTATTCCCTGACAGATACACATTTTTTCAGCGCCGTTGCTGTTTTTTCTTTATGTCTGTATTATACTCCTTAATTCCGCCCATGTCAAGGGGTTTTTGAAAATTTATGCAATTAAATATATTTTAACTTGCATTTTAAGACTATATTATCCGTTTTATACAGTTACTTCCACAAAATTATGACATTTTATTATATTTATCATTCATTTTTGTGTATAACCTATTTGCATATGGGCATAAAAAAAGCACCGCACTGATGCGATGCCCTCATATTCATATAAGATGTGTGTTGACTCAGATGAGCTGTGCGTCCTTGTGTACGCCTGTGATGGAGAATACCACCCATTCCGCAATATTTGTGGCATGGTCAGCGATACGCTCCATATATTTTGCTATCATAAGCAGGTCAAGGGCGCTGTTTGCCTTGCTGCTGTCCTTGACTATCATATCGGTAAGCTCGGTCTTTACACGCAGGAAAAGATCATCTACTATGTCGTCGGACTCGATAACGCTCTTTGCAAGGGCTTCATCGTTATACACATATGCGTTTATTGCCCCTGTGAGCATCTTGACAGCTTCATCAGCCATTTTGGGTATATCCGCCAGGTCGGGCTTGTCGGGGCCTTCGTCCAGAAACAAAGCTATCTCGGAGATATCCACCGTATGGTCGCCTATGCGCTCCATATCGGTTATCATTTTAAGCGCTGCGGAAACACGTCTCAGGTCGGAAGCCACAGGCTGCTGCTGGAGGATTATTCTCAGGCAGCGGCTCTCTATCTGCTTTTCCATCTCGTCAATGTTGCAGTCAGCCTCTATCGCCTTTTTGTTAAGCTCATCATCACGGCGCACCAGTCCGTTGACAGCGGCAGTTATGGCGTTTTCAACCATTCCGCCCATGCGCACCATTTCAAGATTAAGCTCCTTGAGCTGTTCGTCAAATTGCCTTCTCAATGTCATCTTCCTTTCATTAACCGAATCTGCCTGTGATGTAGTCCTCTGTTCTCTTGTCTGTAGGCATGGAGAACAGCTTTTCGGTCTCACCGAATTCCACTATCTCGCCGTGAAGGAAAAATGCAGTCTTGTCGGAAATACGGGTGGCCTGCTGCATATTATGTGTAACTATTACGATGGTATAATCTTTTTTCAGGTCAAAGCAAAGCTCCTCTATCTTCATGGTGGAGATAGGGTCTAGGGCAGATGTAGGTTCGTCCATGAGTATTACCTCAGGCTTTACTGCCAGCGCTCTTGCAATACAAAGTCTCTGCTGCTGACCGCCTGACATTCCAAGGGCGGACTTTTTCAGTCTGTCCTTTACCTCGTCCCAGATAGATGCCTGCCTGAGGCTCTTTTCGATCATCTCATCAAGGTCAGCCTTTCTGCGGATACCGTGGGTACGGGGGCCGTAGGCAATATTGTCATAAATGCTCATAGGGAAGGGGTTGGGCTTCTGGAAAACCATGCCCACACGTCTTCTCAGCTCTGTTATCTCAATGTCCTTGTAGATGTTCTGACCGTCAAGGAGAAATTCTCCCGTGATCTTGCAGCCCTCAACAAGGTCGTTCATACGGTTGATGGATTTGAGCAGTGTGGATTTGCCACAGCCCGAGGGACCAATGAATGCCGTTACTTCGTTGGGTGCGATGTTAAGGCTCACATTTTTCAGGGCGTGGAAATCCCCGTAATAAAGGTCGCAGCCCGATATGCTGAGTTTATAGTCGGAAGGCTTTACAATATTTTCATTATCCATAAAATAGCTCCTAATAATTTTATCATGCTCCCTGACGGGCGGCAAATCTTCGTGCGATCATCTCTGCAATGGTGTTAAGGAGAAGAACTGTAACCAGCAGGATAACAGCCGTTGCGGAAGCCTCACCCATGTGAAGTCCCTCTCTTGAAAGGGAGTACATATGAATGGACATGGTTCTTGCGGAGTCGAAAACGGATTCGGGTATCTTTGCCACAGTACCTGCTGTGTAGATAAGGGCAGCTGTTTCGCCCACGATACGGCCTATGGAAAGGATTATTCCCGAAAGGATACCGCTTGCTGCGGAGGGGAGAACTATTACGAACACAGTTCTCAGCTTGCCTGCTCCAAGACCGAAGCTTCCCTCACGGTAGCTGTCATCAACGGCGAGGAGAGCCTCCTCGGTGGAGCGGATTATGGTGGGAAGCACCATTATAGCCAGCGTAAATGAACCTGCCAGAATGGAATATCCCCACTTGATAGCTGTTACGAAGAAGAGCATTCCGAAAAGTCCATAGATGATAGAGGGAATGCCCGAAAGCGTCTCGGTGGCAAGTCTGATGATCTTTACCAGCTTGTTGCCCCTCTTTGCATATTCGCAGAGGTATATTGCGCAGAACACGCCCAGAGGCACTGCAATAAGCAGCGTGATGCCTACCATCTCAACGGTGGTGATGATAGAGGGCAGCATTGATACGTTTTCCGTGGTATAGTTCAGAGCGAAAAGGCTGGGTTTAAGGTAAGGTATTCCCTTTACGCACACATATCCTACCAGCGCAATGAACAGGAATATCGTAACTGCGCAGGCAAGTGTTACAAGTATCATCATTATCAGCGAAAAGGGGTGGGTCTTGTATGTTCTCAGCTTTTCCCTGAGCTTTGTCTTAAAAAGTTCGGCTTTTTCTGCCTTTGTCATAATGAGCCTCCTCAGTTCTTCTGCTTATTGAGCAGTGAGAAGCAGATATTGAGAATGAGTATGAATACGAACAGCACAACGCCTGTTCCGATAAGTGCGTCATAGTGAAGATCTGCTGCATAGCCCATTTCGGTAACGATGTTTGCTGTAAGGGTCCTTACGCCCTCGAGTATTCCCTTGGGCATTCTTGCCTGGTTGCCCGCAACCATGATAACTGCCATGGTCTCGCCGATAGCACGTCCTATGCCGAGAATAACCGAGGACATTATGCCCGATCTTGCGGCAGGAAAAATAACCGTTGCAACAGCTCTTTCGTGAGTCGCTCCCAGAGCAAGCGCACCCTCATAATAGCTGGAGGGCACTGCGTTCATGCTGCTCTCGGAAAGTCCCACAACGGTGGGGAGTATCATTATACCCAGCAGCACGGAGGCTGTGAGAATGCTGTTTCCGTCTTCGCCGAAATGCTGTCTTACCAGAGGAACGATAACGATCATTCCGAAGAAGCCGTAAACGATAGAGGGAATGCCTGCCAGCAGGTTTATCATGGGCTTGAACACGCCGTACAGCTTCTTTGGGCAGAAGTGTGACATGAATATTGCTGTGAGAAGTCCTATGGGCACGCCCACCAGAACCGCTCCTGCGGTGATGTAGATACTGCCCAGTATCATGGGGAGTATGCCATAGCTTGCAGGTGTGTCGTTGGGCTTCCACTTTTCGCCCAGCAGGAAGTCAAAAACGCCTATTTTTGAAATAGCGGGAACGCCGTTTACGAAAATAAACAGGCAGATAAGTACAACTGCAAGTATGGAAACACACGCCGCAAGTAAAAATACGACGTGCATTACAATTTCAAGTATTTTATGTGATGATCTTGTTTTAGTTTCCATGCTCTTCTCTGCGGCAGTTGTCATTGCCGCCTCACTCACTGAACGTCTCCCCAGGAAGTGATCTCGCCTGTGAAGATACCCTTGATCTGATCCATAGTAATGTTATCAAGGCCGTTCTGGTTGTTTACGATGATTGCGATACCGTCCATTGCGATAGCGGTAGGGGTAAGACCGGCTTCAAGCTCGCTGTCCTTAAGGTCACGGGAAGCCATTCCGATATCGCAAGTGCCCTCGATAGCTGCCTTCATACCGGAGGTGGAGTCGGACTGCTGAACTTCGATAGTAACATCGGGGTTAAGTGCCTTGTATGCTTCTGCAAGCTTTTCCATAACAGGTGTTACGGAGGAGGAGCCTGCTACAACGATTTTTCCGGAAGCGCCGCTTGCGGTGTAGCTCTGGGTATCGTCGGAAGGAATGTACTTGTTTTCCTCAATTACCTTCTGACCCTCGGTGCTCATGATGAAGTCGATGAAATCCTGGGACTGTGCGCTGAGGCCTTCCTTGACTGCAATGTTGAAAGGTCTTGCTACGGAGTAGGTGCCTGCCTTGATGTTTTCAACGGAAGCCTCTGTGCCGTCAACGCTGAGAGCCTTTACGGTGTTGTTGAGGGAGCCGAGGGAGATGTATCCGATAGCGGACTCATTGCCTGCTACCTGTGTCATAACAACATCGGTGCTGTTTGCGATGATAGCGTCTTCTGTGGTGCGGTCAACCTTGTTGCCGTCAGCGTCCTTTTCCTCAACGCCTGTAAGCTCAACGAAAGCGCCTCTTGTGCCGGAGCCGTCCTCACGGGAAACAACGGTGATGTCTGTAGTGAGCTTTGCTGCAGCAGCTGTTTCTGCATTTGCTGCGGAATCGGCAGCAGCAGAGGTTGCTGCAGCAGAACCGCTGTCAGTGCTTCCGCAGGCAGTTGAAGATACAGCCATGGTCATAGCTGCTGCAATATATGCGATCTTTTTTACAATAGAAGTTTTCATAATTTTCTTTCCTTTCAGGTACAGTTATTATGATACTACCCTATTGTAAAATCCAAAACCACAGAAAAGTGAAAACAGGGTGATTTGTATTTCACTTTGATTTTACAAATATAAACAGGTCTGATACTAATCACCAATAAAACTATAGACAAAAAATCATCGCATAATCCATATACGCAAGATTATGCTCAATTTTTTGTATAGTTTTTAATTGGTGCTTAGTATGAACAGAAATAAAAAATAGTAGAATTTTTCTCTCTGCCGCAAGATGATTTTAGGTCGGTTGTGGGATTAGAAAACGCCGGAAACCCGCATAAACTCTATGTTTTTGCGGGTTCTCGGCGTTTCTTTTATCGCCTGTATTAGTGGTGCTTTTTCGGTAAATGGTGCCCAAATGGTGCCCAAATCCCACGCGGGGCTATAAAACGATATAAGAAGCGGTAAAGAGATACAGCGGTTAAAGCTCTAAATCGCTGCTCTTTTTCTTTGCCGCGCTCTTTGCTTTCTTCGGCTCGGCTTTCTCTGCCTTTGCCGGGTCAGCCTGTTTGACCGCCCCATGATAAGCGTCTAAGACTTCTTTCTTGCGTTCAAGCCGCACGTCCACATAACGGGCGGTAACAGCTTCAAAGTTCATAGACAGCCCAAGCGATACGCCGATACCCGCAAGCGTATGTCCTAACACTTCGCCTACGGTGTAGAAGTCGCCTGTCAGTTGGTGCATATTCGTAGCCGCCGTATGGCGTAAATCGTGAAAGCGGATATGCGGCATATCCAAATCTTCAAGCAGCTTTCCAAACTGGGAAGATACCCACGACGCGGAGATAGGGGAACCGTCCGGCTTCGCTACAACAAGGTCATTGTCATAGTAAGGCTTTCCGTCCTGTTCTGTCTGTTCGCGCTGCGCTTCCTGCATAGCAAACTGTTTGAGGAAGAACGGGCGGGCAAGCTCTGTGATAGGCAGCTTTCGCCCGTTGGATTTCGGCGGTGCCATTTCCTCAATGACTTTTGTTTTCGGCGGTACCTTAAAGGGTAGCTGCTCGGAAACGTCAAAGGTGTTGTTTTCCAAATCCACATTGCGCCAACGCAAGCCCAGGATTTCAGAACGGCGCATACCGTAAAGCCCGCCTAAGATAACGGGCATTTCCCAAACGGTACCCTCGACGCGCTGCATAAGGGCTTTTACCTGTTCCGGCGTATAAGGGTCGGGGGTCTTGTCGCTCTTTCCAAACTTCGTAAGCGTGTCCTTTGCTGCGTTTGTTTCGATATAGCGGTATTTCCGGGCATGGCTCAACGCCACGCTCAAAACACGCTTTGCCCCGGCTGCGGTGGACGGTTTCAAGCCTTTGTCAATAATCTGCTGAAACATTTTGTCTACCATAGCGGGGGTAAGCTGATTAAGGGCAACGCCGCCGATATAGGGATTGATATAGTTTGCAATCGTCTTTTTGTACCCGTCGTAAGTAGAGGGGCGCAAGTTCACTCTTGCATAGCTTTCCACCCATTCATTCAGATAGCTTGCAACGGTCTGTTTCCGCTGTGAAGCGATAGACGCAATCTGTCCCGGATTATGGAGCTTTGCTTTCATCTCTGCTTCATGCTGCGTTGCTTCCTTTTTTGTTGGAAAGCCCTTTTTTGAATAGGTTTTCTTTTCCCCATTCGGGGCGGTGTACTTTATATTCACGTCGTAAACTGTACCCGGCCGCCCGGTCAGTACGCCGTTGCTGTCGCGTTTATTCTTAACCTGCCTTGTTGATATAGCCATAGCTTAACCTCCCTGTCGTGCCGGGGGCTTCGCTGTCGTCTTTGCCCTGTGATACCAGTCCCAGATTGCAGCGTCAGCTATCAAACGGCGGTTTCCATTCTGTATATATTCAAGCTCGCCGCTATCCATAAGCTCGCGCAGCTTATTTTCCCCGATACCGCTAATCTTGCTCATTTGCTCAACGGTCTTTAACATAGGGAATACAGGGATAGCGGGGCTTGTTGTTTCCTTTTTTGCCATAGGAAAATACCCCCTTTCATAAATGGCTAAAAAGTCAAGTTACAAAAAGTGGGCTTTAACCGGGCGGCTGTTAGCACAACCTCGCGGGAATTGCACCCCTGCTCATTTAAGGCAGCTTTACCCATTGCCTGCGACGCTCGGAACGCTCGGACTGTGGCTGTAAAGGCTTATCTCCCCTCAATGCGTGTCGTCGCCCGCAAGCTGCTAACTTGCTTTCCATCGCGGTGTTTCTCGCTCGGCTTTTCCCGATAGGGGAATAGCGTCATGGCGCACCCTCTGTATGGCTCGGCGCAAAAAGGACGTACCCGGTTTGCCCTATACTGCGTCGCCGTTATCTTGCGTCGCTTTCTTTGTCAAGGAACATACGGGGCTGCTGCGGATTGATACGAAACGGAAAAGGGGTTAAGACGTTTCGGTATCGGTGCAGCTATTCAGCCCTAAATGTGAGGATTGCCCTCATTAGCCTTGCTTGCAGCCGTTGGCGAATATCCTCGTCAACGCCAAAATAGACGTTTCCGCGCTCGTCGCAGAGCTTTCTCATAGAAAGGCTCGCTATGTAACCGCTAAAGTGCTGCAAGACAATTTTCATAGCGTCCGGGTCGCCCTTTGTCGCTGCCACAATGACAGGATAGGGAACAAGGGCAACGTCCGGGAAGTCAGATTGTTTACCATTCGTCCCATTCATCAGCGTGTTCCTCCAAATATTTCTTCAAGATTTCAAAAGAGCTTGTCCGTCTGTACTGTATCGTGCTGCGCGACGTATTGAATAACTTTCCAATCTCCACGTCGGTCATGCCCTCGAAATAGTACAGCATGATAGCTTTCCTTTTTTCTTCCGGCAAAGTGCGGATTGCTTCAAGCAGCAGCTTCGGCGTGATTTTCTTTCCCGCTTGCTGATAGCTCGGCTCGGCTTCTT
>OBKV01001303.1_pt1 | contig 16356 bp, 15 predicted proteins | sample 1517301 | NCBI WGS metagenome assembly OBKV01 (sample SAMN04571685, study PRJEB22368) | human gut metagenome | biome: human gut; material: stool | host: Homo sapiens | place: Luxembourg | collected 2012-06-29 | reverse complement strand
AAAAATCCCTATGACTTTTAAAGGTTGATTTATCCCTATCCAATTTTATATATTCAGAATATCTTAATGTGAAGATATTCTTATTTTTTTGTTTTCTCGTTCACATGGATTATAATCGTTTATTTTCCTTTAGATTTAAGTTAAAATAGTAAGTAGACTTGAGGTGGTTTTGTGATTGAACAATTGTCAGTAAAAGATTATGTATTATTCAAATCTTGTATCATAGACTTTACAGATGGAATGAGTGTGATTACCGGAGAAACAGGTGCTGGTAAATCATTATTAATTGATGCGATTGGCTATTTGAGTGGGAATCGAATTAAATCGAATGTGATTCGTAATGGAAAAGATAAGGCAATCTTATCGATGGTTTTAACATCGAATGATAGAGTCAATGCGATCTTAGAAGAGAATGGCTTTGAAGTTGATGATCAAGTGATTATTTCGCGTACTATTTTAAATAATAATAAGAGTACCGTACGCATCAATCAACAGATCACTACACTATCTTTTGTGCGTAAGATTGTCAATCTATTGGTCGATATTCATTCGCAAATGGATACGTATCGTTTAATGGACACATCTGTTCAAATGGAATTGTTGGATAGTTATGCGAAGACTATGGATTTAAAAGCTTCTGTAAAGGAAGCGTATGTGAAGTATTCAAATGTCTTACATGAATTAGAAACATTAAAAAACGAAGAATTTTCGGATGCCGAATTGGAATTTTTAACGGCACAGTTGGATGAAATTGAGAATGCGAACATCCAAGAAGATGAATTGGATGCATTAAATGATCAGATTCACGAGGCAACCAGCTGGTATAAAAATTCAGAGGATATTTCGTCTTGTCTATATGAAATTGATAAAGAAAATGGAGCGTTAGATTCTTTATATACTTTATATAAACAAGCTTCAAAATCACCCATCTTAAATGACTATGAAGAATCATTCAAAAATTTATATTATTCTTTGCAAAGTGTGGATGAAGAATTAAAGCATATGCGTGATACACATTCTAATGATTCTTTAGATTTGGATAGTCTACAAAGTCGTCAATATTTGATCAAGAAATTATATCGTAAATATGGTGGTTCATATACGAGTTTAATGGAGTCTAAAAAGAGTATCACAGATAAGATCGATCGAATTATTCATCGTCAGGATGTGTTTGATAAATTAGAGAAAGAAAAAGAAGAATCGTTTACGGTGTATATGAAATTGGCAAATGCATTGTCATTGAAAAGAAAGGAAGTCTTTTCTCAACTCGAATCAAAGGTGATGGAACATTGTAAAGACTTGATGTTAGAAAATGCTCGCTTTATGATTTCTTGTATGGAAAAGAAACCTTCAAGCAATGGAATTGATGACATTGAATTTTTAGTTTCTATGAATCCAGGACAGGATTTTTCAAGTTTGAGTGCTTCTGCATCTGGAGGAGAACTTTCAAGATTGATGTTGGCATTAAAAGTGGTGTTCCAAGCAACGAACGGCATTGAAACCATCATCTTTGATGAAATTGACACGGGTGTGAGTGGTAAAGTTGCCTTAGCCATGGGTGCTAAGATGAAGGCTTTATCCAAAAATTACCAAGTTTTATGTATTACCCACTTGGCAAGTGTTGCCGTCTATGCCAATACGCATTATTTGGTCAATAAAAAGGCATCCGCAAGTGAAACCATCACAAGTGTACAAGAACTTGATCAAGACAAAACGATTCAAGAATTAGCTGTAATGACAAGTGGGGAAGCGAGTCAAAAAGCAAAAGAATCGATGCAAGATCTATGGGTGAAGATTCATGGCTAGAGTCATATTACATATTGATTTAAATGCCTTTTTTGCGAGTTGTGAAGAAATAAAGAATCCGGATTTAAAAGAGTTTCCAGTTGCGGTAGGTTCCACTTCAAAGCGAGGCGTGATTTCAACTGCAAACTATGAAGCCAGAAAATATGGTGTGCATAGTGCGATGCCTGTTTATGAGGCTTTGCGTCTATGTCCAGATTTAGTATTGATCCAAGGTGATTATGGCTATTATCGTTCCATGTCAGCTCAGTTTTTTGCGTATTTAAAAACATTTACCCATCAAATTGAACCGGCGAGTATAGATGAGTGTTACATGGATGTAACGGATATTATTAAGCGTTATAAAAGGCCTTTGGATCTTGTGTTTGAAATTCAAAATGGTGTTTATGAAAAGTGTCATTTGAATTGTTCGATTGGTGTTGCGCCCAATCGTTTTCTTGCGAAAATGGCGAGTGACATGCGTAAGCCAAAAGGAATCACGGTTTTAAGAAAGTCGGAGCTTTCAACAAAACTATGGCCTTTAAAGATCCATGAAATGAATGGCATTGGTAAAAAGAGCGTGCCTATTTTAAATGAAATGGGTATTTATACAATTGGTGATTTTGCGGATGAAAAGAATGAACAAAAGATCATTCATAGACTAGGAAAATCGTCTTATTCTTTGATTCAAAAGGCAAGAGGGAATTCGAGTGCGACTTTATGTTATTCAACTACACAAAAGAGTATTTCGATTTCTAGAACATATTCCAATGATCTATATTCAATTGATGAAGTGAATAGTTGTCTTGAGAATATCGTTCGAGAACTAACGCATAAGATGCAGCAAGAAAATCAAAAAGGAAAACTTGTTACGTTAACTTTACGAGATACAGCGTTTCATAATGTGTGTCACAGTATGAATTTAAGTCAGTATGCGAATACGTATCCTATGATTTTTGGGGCTTGCCGGCAATTGTTAGAAGAATATTTTGAACCCATTGGCTATCGCTATATAGGTGTACATATTGGGTCTTTAAAAGATGCCAAACAGATTGTAGAACAGATTGATTTATTTGAAGCTCCACAAGAAAATACGGATTTTATATTGAATCGTCTGAATGAAAAAATGGATAGTAAATGTTTTATAAAGGCGAGTGATTTATTGAAGAAGGAGGATGCCAGTTGAGTTTAACTTTAGATTATTTTATGGATGAAAGCTTGAAGTTATATCAAGATAAAGAGCATTTTCGTTTTAATACAGATACAAAACTTTTAGCTAAATTTGTGCATTTAAAAAAACAGGAGCGCATTTTAGATATTGGTACCAATAATGCGGCTTTACTCGTTTATTTTGATCAGTTTAATGTCAAAGAACTTGTGGGTGTTGAAATATTAGAACAGACTAGTAAGGTTGCTCAAAAGAATGCGGATATGTTTATCAAGCATCCTGTAAAAATTGTCAATCAGCCAATACAAAGGTATGAAGATGATTTGTTTGATGTGATTGTTTCCAATCCGCCATACTTTAAAATGGATGCCAATCAGCTACCGGAACAATTGAATTTTCGACATTTAGGAAGAATGGAAGAAAATTTGACTTTGGAACAATTGGTCTTCCATGCGAATCGATTATTGAAGAGTTATGGGCGCTTTTATATGGCGCATCGTCCGAATCGTTTAAATGAGATCATTAAAGTTTTGTATGCGAATCAATTTAGTATTCGTAACTTGCAGTTCGCATATGATCATCGTGACAACCAAGTTAAATCGGTGTTGATTGAAGCCATAAAAGAGTCAAATTGTGACATGAAGGTATTAGAACCAATTTACATTTGATTTGTGTTATAATACTTTTATGGAATTAAAAGATGCATTTGAGGATTACCGCTTATATTTGAATGTTCTACAAAGAAAATCAAAGAAAACGCAACAATCGTATCTTCATGATATTGAGGTGTATTTAAATTTCTTAGGTAAAAGAAATATTTTGTTGTGCGAAAACATTTCAGTTTTGGATATCGAAGACTTTTTGGATGTCTATGCCGAAGATCACATTGCCTCGAGTGTCAATCGTATGATTGCGAGTATTCATTCTTTTCATTTGCAGATATCGATTGCGCATCCTGAAATCAAAGATGTGTCTTTATTAATTCATGGGATGAAATCATCTAAACATCTGCCTGTCTATTTGTCGGTGGATGAGGTAAAAAAAGTTTTTTCATCTTTTCAAGACAATCAGATCGACCAATATAATAAAACGATATTAGTTGTATTATATTCTTGTGGTTTGCGTGTAAGTGAGCTTTGTGAGTTAAAATTGAATGATGTACATTTGGCGGAAGGTATCTTAAAGGTCAAAGGTAAAGGGGACAAGGAACGTGTGATTCCGATATCTTCGTATTGTATTTCACAAATGAAATATTATTTAGATTCCATTCGTAGTGTTTGGGATGTAAAGAATGTTTCGTATTTTTTTGTGAATCGTTTAGACCGTCGTTGTACTCGGCAATATGTGCATTTAATGATCAAAAATAAAGTGAATGAACTAAATTTGAACCCTAAAATCTCAGCACATAGTTTCAGACATTCATTTGCGACACATCTTTTAGACGGGGATGCGGATCTTAGAATCGTGCAGGAGTTGTTGGGGCATTCAAACATTCAAACTACGCAGATCTATACACATATTCAAGATCAGCGTTTAACAAGTGTATATGATCGTTGTTTTCAAAAAATAGAAAAGCCAAAGGAGGAATAGTATATGTCATGTGAAGGTTGTCCTTCTCAAGGAAAATGTGGTAAGAACAGTGAAACATGTGGAATTCAATCGAATCCAGATAACCACATCAAAAATATTATCACTGTAATGTCTGGTAAAGGTGGTGTTGGTAAATCCACAGTTACAGTCATGTTGGCTAAGGCAATGGCTAAAAAAGGTTTAAAAGTAGGTATTATGGATGCCGATATTACAGGTCCTAGTATTCCTAGACTTTTAGCTTTGACAAACCAGCATGCGTATGGAAATGAAAAGCAGCAATTGATTCCAATTGAATCCAAAGAAGGTATTAAAGTGATGTCTTTAAACTTCTTAGTACAATCTGAATCTGATCCAGTGATCTGGCGTGGTCCAGTTATTGGTGGGGTTGTTAAACAATTCTATACAGATGTTGTTTGGGGTGATTTGGATGTCTTATTGATTGATATGCCTCCTGGAACTGGAGATGTTGCCTTAACAATTATGCAGTCCATTCCAGTACAAGGTGTTGTGATGGTATCTACGCCTCAGCCAATGGTAAGTATGATTGTAGAAAAAGCTTGTCACATGTGTGAGAAGATGGAAGTCAAAGTTCTTGGTATCATCGAAAATATGGCATATTTGGAATGTCCAAATTGTCATGAAAGAATTGAATTCTACAAGAAAGAAGATGTAGAAACATTGTGTAATTCAACTTGTACAAAATTATATGGAACACTTCCTATGTTGGATTTAATTCGTGATATTAATGAATATGATGCATATTCTAAGGAACAACAAGAAAAAGTAGATGCGTATGTAAGTGATATTGCGACTGAAGTCTTAGAAGATATTGCCTAATGGAGTATGTACTTCATCGTAAGTCCAATTGTAAAAAAATAAAAATACGTGTAGTCAAAGGAGTCGTTCAGGTGAGCGCTCCTTTCTATGTTTCTAAAAGGGAAATTGATGATTTTGTCAAAGAACAAGATGCTTGGATCCAAAATCAATTAACTAAGTATACTGTTTCAAAAGAAAATGATAAGATTCCTTTATTGGGTAACGAATATAGATTACATTATATCGATCAACGAAAGTGTTATGTTGAAGATCATGATTTATATTTGTATCCAGATACAAAGTTGATTCAACTATTTTTGAAGCAGAATGCCAAAAAGTATATTGATCTTCGTTTTGAATTCTTTTGCGAACAATTACACATACAGAATATTTCTTTACAATATGGCTTTTATAAAAGTAAATGGGGCAGCTGCACACCAAGTAAACATAAGATTTGTTTCAATGTGAATCTTATATTTATGCCTTTAGAATTTGTGGATGCGATCATTCTTCATGAATTAGCGCATTTGTATCATTTGAATCATTCAAAGGAATTCTATGATTTACTATGCACTTGGATGCCAAACTATAAAGAGATCATGAAGAAAAATAAAAAGAATCCAATACCAAATTTGTATTAAAAAAGAGCTCAACTTGAGCTCTCATTTTTTATACGTTAATTGCGGCATGCATTCCTAATGCATCTTTTTCTTTAGCTAGAATTGGATCAATGAAGTCTTTAAAGAATTCTTCTGTTTGTTGAACAGAACGTCCAACGAAGTTTTCTGGTTTCATGATGGAAAGAATTTGTTCTTTTGTCATGCCAAATTTTGGATCTTGTGCAATACGGTCAATTAAATCGTTTGGTTTACCTTCTTCTTTAACAACACGACCCGCTGCCATTGAGTGTTGACGAATCAATTCGTGTAATTCTTGGCGGTCTCCACCAGCTTTAACAGCGTCCATCATAATATTTTCTGTAGCCATGAATGGTAGTTCTTTTAATAAGTTAGCTTCTACAACTTTTGGATATACAACTAAACCATCGCTTACATTTAAGTAAAGATCTAATAATCCATCCGTAGCTAAGAAGGCTTCGGCAACGGAAATACGTTTGTTTGCGGAATCATCCAATGTTCTTTCAAACCATTGTGTACTTGCCGTAATTGCAGGGTTGATGGAATCGGCAATGATGTAGTTAGCTAGTGCTGCCATTCTTTCTGAACGCATTGGGTTACGTTTGTAGGCCATTGCGCTAGAACCGATTTGTGATTTTTCAAATGGTTCTTCGATTTCTTTCATATGTTGTAATAAACGAATATCATTACTGAATTTGTGTGCACTTTGTGCAATTTGAACTAAAACTTGTAATACTTGTGTATCGTATTTACGAGTGTATGTTTGTCCGCTGACTGCGAAATATTGGTCGTAACCTAATTTTTCACAGATCTTTTTATCTAAAGCTTTAACTTTGTCTGTATCTCCTTCAAACAATTCCATAAAGCTTGCCTGTGTACCTGTTGTACCTTTGCATCCTAATAATTTTTTATTGTCTAATAAATGCTGGATTTCAATGTAGTCCATATATAAGTCTTGTGCCCACAAGCTAGCTCTTTTACCTACAGTTGTTGGCTGAGCTGGTTGGAAGTGAGTAAACGCAAGACATGGCATGTCTTTGTATTTTAATGCGAATTCTTCTAATTTTTCTAATACATTGACGATTTTCTTTTGTACAAGCTCTAAAGCTTCGTGCATGATAATTAAATCTGTATTGTCACCAACGTAGCAGCTAGTTGCTCCTAAGTGAATGATTCCCTTAGCTTTTGGACATTGTACTCCATACGCATATACGTGTGACATAACATCATGACGTACTTCTTTTTCTCTGGCTTTTGCGACATCGTAGTTGATATCTAAAGCGTGTGCTTTTAATTCTTCGATTTGTTCTTCGGTAATGTCTAATCCAAGTTCTTTTTCTGACTCCGCAAGAGCAATCCAAAGTCTTCTCCATGTCGTAAATTTTTTGTCGTTTGAAAATAATGCCTGCATTTCCTTAGATGCATATCTCTGTGAAAGAGGAGATTGGTAATATTCGTTCATTTGTTCCACCTATTCTAGTTAGTTTTTTCCTAACATAAATATTATATGTGTTTCAATTTTTAAATTCAACTTCAATTGTTGTATAATAAGGGAGTATGGAAAAGGAGTAGTTATGAAAACTTTATCTATATTATCTACAAAGCTTAGTGCCTGGGGGCTACACCTAATTGGTAGGGGTGGATCGATGCCTGGGTCGATTGGCTGTAAAGTCGATGCGAATATATTATCGAAATTAAAATTTAATGGTCCTGTCATTTTGGTTACAGGTACAAATGGAAAAACGAGTACGGCCAATATGATTACAGACTTGTTTGAAAAGGCTGGATATAACGTGATTTCCAATCGTAAGGGAGATAACTTAAAGGCAGGTATTGTCACTACGTTGTTGACTCACGCAAAACTAAATGGTGAAATCAAAGCTAATGCGGTTGTGCTAGAATGTGATGAATTAAATGTGAGACATATTCTTCCATTTATTCCGGTTACAGATTTTGTAGTCAATAATTTCTTTCGTGATCAATTAGATCGTGCTCGTGAAATGGAACAGTTGATTGATTCAATTGAAAAGGTATTGCCTGCATATAGGGGGCGATTGATTTTAAATGCGAATGATCCCAATGTCGTACGACTCAATTTAGTAGCGAAAAACGCTTCATTCTCTTATTTTGGAATGGATGAGAACAAGTATTCGGTTAAAACGACAAAAGAGGCAAGTGAAGGAAAATTTTGTCCTAAGTGTGGGGCAAGACTTGAATACAGTTATTATCAATATTCGCATATTGGTAAATTTCATTGTTCAAAGTGTGATTTTCAAACGCCGGAAATGGACATTTGTTTAAAAGATATTGATTTGGATAAAGAAACATTTTCGAGTGATGGAATACATTATAAATCTCCATATGAAGGAATGTATTCCATGTACAATTGTGCCGTTGTATTGAATGTCGCAAAAAATTATGGTATTTCACAAGATTGTGTTAAGTCTGTATTTAGTCATGCACCTCAGCCTGCGGGAAGAAATGAAACATTCACATCAAAGGAACAGACTTGTATTTTAAACTTGGTTAAAAATCCTACGGGTGCCAACGAAGTTATGAAGGTCATTGAAAAAGATGATTCGGATAAGACAATTGTGATCGTATTGAATGATCGTGAACAGGATGGTACGGATGTGAGTTGGATCTATGATACTTTCTTTGAAAAGATTATGAAGGATAGCACAAAGGAAATTATTTGTACGGGTCTTCGTGCAAATGATATGGCTTTAAGAATCTATTATGGTGGCTATAAAGGCCCTTTAAGTGTTGTCGATACTTTGGACATTGCCGTAAAAGCCGCATTAGCTACAAAGCGTACGACATATGCGATTGCGACATATACAGCATTACTTCCTACGCGTAATGCGATCAAGAAGGAGATGGGTCTATGAAAGTAGTTTGGATGTATCATGATATCATGGATCTTTATGGTGATAAGGGAAATATGATGGTTCTAAAGAAGCGTTGTTTAGATCGTGGTATTCCTTTTGTACTCGATACTTGTGGTATTGGTGAAGAAAAAGATTTAAGTGAATATGATTTGATTTTCTTAGGTGGTGGTGCAGATAAGGAACAAATTAGTTTAATTCCAGATTTATTATCGCGTAAAGAAAATATAACGAAGGCCATAGATGAAAAGACCTTTGTGCTTTTGATTTGTGGTGGTTATCAATTATTTGGTCAATATTATATTGCGGCCAACAATGAGAAGATTTCTGGTTTACAGTTCTATGATTATTATACGGATACGGGAAAAGCTGGTAGTCGTTGTATTGGAAATGTTGTGATTGATGCAAATTTAGATGGTTTAAAAACGCGTATCGTTGGTTTTGAAAATCATGGGGGTCAAACATTAAATGTAACGCATCCTTTAGGAAAGGTTGTGAAGGGTTGTGGTAACAGCTTTAATGCAGGTTATGAAGGATTCTATGATGGAAAGATTCTAGGTACCTATTTGCATGGTCCTTTACTTCCAAAAAATCCAGAGGTGGCTGATTTTGTGATTTCAAAAGCACTACAAAAAAGAAATCCGGATTTTAAATATAGTGATTTAAAGCCATTGGAAGATAAGTTTGAAAAAATGGCTCGTGAGGCTGTATTTAAGAAATTAGAGATATAAAAAAGATGTCATAAGACATCTAAAAACATAGTACATAAGGGGTTTATTATATTTTTTGACTCGAACGATAATGAAGTACTATGTTTTTTATCACTCACTCCTTTCATGGTTTTAGTATATAAGTTATATTGACATTATATATGTCAAATATGTGAGGAATCGTATGAGAAAATTTATTATATCCATGTTCATTGTTCTATCGACATTGATCACGCCTATATCGGCTTATGAGATTGATGAGATACCTGAATATAGTGGCAATCCTTATGTAGAGATACATGGTAATGAGCCTGTATTCAGTTCGAAGGATATGAATACAAAGAGTTTTGAATCGTACTCGAATCTAGATTTTTTAGATCGGCCACAGGTTGCGTATGCGAATGTGTCGAAGGATCTAATGCCAACAAAAAAGCGAGAAAGTATTGGTTCTGTAAAGCCTGCAGGGTGGCATACAGTGCGTTATAAGGGAATTGATGGGAAGTATTTATATAATCGTTGTCATTTGATTGGATATCAATTAACGGGTGAGAATGCGAATCGTAAAAACTTAATGACGGGTACGCGCTATTTAAATGTAGAGGGTATGCTTCCGTTTGAAAATGAAGTATCTGACTATATAAAAAAGACAAATCATCATGTTTTATATCGGGTTACACCTATTTATGATGGTGATAATTTGATTGCGGATGGTGTACAGATTGAGGCGTATTCTGTAGAAGATAAAGGACAAGGTGTATCGTTTAATGTATTTTGTTATAACGTGCAGCCAGGTATCACAATTGATTATAAAACGGGCGATTCAAGTCGTTCAAATGACAATATTATAAAGGAATATAAAGTTACAGAGGATACTTCTACTTATGTTTTAAATGTAAAAACACATAAGTTTCATAAGCCTACTTGTGCAAGCATTCGTTTGATGAATGATATAAATAAGTTGGAGTCAAGTGAGTCTAGAGATGTACTAATCGCTCAGGGGTATTCGCCTTGTAAAAACTGCAATCCATAGGAGAATAATATGAAAAAAATAGTATCTATGTTGTGTGTATGTGTTTTATCTTTATCTTTATTTGGTTGTTCTAAACCAGAAAACAATGTGGAATTAAAAAAGAATGTTTCTTGTCAATTGTTGGATGTTTTAACCATCACAAATGATACAGATAATTCGACGTACTACTATTATTTGGCAAGTGTTGAAAATAAGGGTAAAAAGCCGTATGACACAAAGAATTTAATTTATACCGTAACAGATGACAATGAAAAAGATATTAGTGTCATTGATAAATATCAGTCTACGCCTTCTTATATCATCAATAAGGGACAAAACACGTATATTTATGGATATATTGGTTTTCCAAACAATGATCAAAAAAACTTGGGTCTTTCTTTTAACAACAAGAAACAGTTCTTGCCTTTTAAAGCCTTTGATATTCGTAAGGCTAGTGATAAAAATGTTAACGATTCAAAGGATACAAAATATACTTTCTTTGAGGATGATACACTTCAGATTGGTGTGGATGCATCTAAGGCAAGTTATGTATATGAGAATGGGGAAACAGTATTAAAAAATATTAAGATTACTTATAAGAATAAAACGGATTCTCGTATCATTGTTCCATATTTAACGCCGAGTGCTACTTTAGAAGGTGTCGATCTTAGTAACAAGTATGATTTCGCAAATATGGATGAAATCAAAAGTCATGATTTTACAACGAATGGTATGGCACCTAAAACACAAAGTTTTAAAGCGGATGTAACTGGGTATGTATTGTATTTCTTGGATAAAAAACAAACTGTAAATACAGAAATTGAATTCCATTTTGAAAAGGCAGCTCCTGATTTTACGGATAAGAGTACCAAGCCTTTTGTGGTTCATATGAATTCGAAAGCATTTGGAAAATCAAACACATTTAAGATTGGACTTGAATAAGTCCTTTTCTTTTTGGTTCACATTGTTTATAATCTTTGTGGTGATGTATATGTTAGAAGAAAAAGGATTAGTTCTTGAAGGCGGAGGCTTTCGAGGTATGTATACTAGTGGTGTAATCGATGTATTTATGGAAAATCACATTGATTTTAACCAGGTTGTTGGAGTTTCTGCAGGTGCTGCCTTTGGCTGCAACATCAAATCTAAACAGATTGGAAGAGCTTTGCGCTACAACAAGCGTTTTTGTAGAGATCCAAGATATTCAGGATTAAGAAGTTTTATTAAAACGGGAGATCTTTATAATAAAGAGTTTGCGTATGGGGTCGTGCCTACGATATTGGATCCGTTTGATACAAAGGTATTTAAAGAGAATCCATTGCGTTTTACCGTTGTATGTACAGATATTCGTACAGGAAAACCTGTATATCATGAAATTAAAAATGGAGATGCTCTAGATATTGAGTGGATTCGTGCATCGTCATCGATTCCTATTGTTTCAAAGCCTGTTAAATTAGATGGATATGAATTATTAGATGGTGGTGTCTCTGATTCGATTCCAGTGGATTGGATGTTGGAAAGAACACAGAAGACAGTTGTGGTTTTGACAAGAGATCATACCTATCGAAAAAAGCCAATGAAATATATAAATCTTATAAAGAAGGCATTTAAGGAATATCCAAATCTACAACACGATTTAGAAAATAGACATATTGTATATAATGAAACATTAGATACAATCGATAAGCTTGAAAGGGAAGGACAGATATTTGTGATTCGACCTTCTAAACCAATTGCGTGTGCGATGATTGAAAAGGATCCAAATCATCTACAAGAAATTTATGACATAGGTAGACGTGATGCGTTGAATAGTTTAGAAGAATTAAAGAAATATTTGTGAAGTGTTTCACATATTAGTTTGTGATATATTAATAAAAATATTTAGGAGTGATACACATGAGTTTTTTTAAAAAACCAGGACGCATTCTAATATTAATCATGATTGTATTAGCTGTAGTCTGTCCGTATCGTGTTCATATGTATAAAACGAAGATTGAAGAAATCAAATCTGGTAAACTAAAAATCAATGATATGCAGTATGCTGCTGATGATCTACATCCGTATTCCGCTTATTTAGTGGCTGTCCCATATATTATTATAGAAGTCGCATTAGGATCTTTATATTACGTTAGAACACGTGATTAGTGGACTCTGTGATTTGCCGTGAAAATCAAAAAGATGGACAACTGTACGTCTTGATTCAAATCAGAGGAAGCGATATTATGGAAATTAATAAGACTCTATAATTTGTCGTGAAACATCAAAAATTGTATAACTATATGTATTTGTTCAAATAATAGTGATATAAAACTCATAATGATGGTTTCCATTTCAATATCAACATATTTTTGAATTTCTAAATATCTTAAAACGTAAAAACAAGCAGATTTATTTAAAAATCTGCTCTATTTTCAATTCTATAAATATAACATAAGAGATATTATGCGAAGTTGGATATATATAGTACAATATATATGTAGCGTACATGTGTTTTCGTGAAACTAAGCGTTACGTTAAGAAACTAAGCGTTACGTTTACGAAAAAGATTTGTTCTATCTTCATGAAACTAAGAATTACGTTTACTTAGTCGTGCTCAATAAAGCACAAAAGAACAAAGAAACATTGAGTCTCTTTGTTCTATGCATTCGAGATGTAATCACAGATGTTCTTAGATGCAGGTGCTTTCGATGAAGGTCTTCTCTTTTTCCGAGTTGGACTTCCAGTAATAATGGTAACTACCTCGTTAGCAACTTCAGTCGGCTTCATACGATGGTATTCGTCTTCAGCCAAGATTTGTCGAACATATCGAGCGATATCGTCCGATGTTACATCTGTGTAGATTTGATGGACTTTACCAAGAATTGCGATTCTTTAAAAATAGAACATGCAATTCGCCCTGCCTTCGTCATCGACCTATCAAAAGTCGATTACACCGTAACAGGAACAGTCGACTACAAATAAAAAACAGGATCAAAACAGGTCCTGTTTTTTATGCCTTCTCGACAGCCTCTTTCAACAGTCTCGAAATTGCACACTATGGAAAGTAATGTTTTGATCAAGTTATCCCCATTTGAGATGCTTATGAAAACGCCGCGAGAGAAAACGAGGAAATGCCACATAAATAATTGGCAAACGAACACTCCTGCGACAGCTCTCTTAAAACCCCTTCAAGCCTTTGGAAGTTCTTAGTTTAATGGAAATGTGTCAAATCACTGTTTCACTTTTCTAAACGTAATTCTTAGTTTAACCGTTTTAGTGTCAATTCACTGTATGAGTTTTCTAAAAGAAGTTTTTAGTTTAAGGAAAACGAGCAAACGGGCATAAAAAAAAATCCAGAAGTCTCATCATATGATGATTTAAGCTATTATAAATATATAGATAACATATGTTTTTTATATGGAGCTAACAAAAAAATTAAAAAATTTTATGGATGCTATTTTTCTATTGATAAGATGTCCTCAAATGAATTGGAAAAAATGGAGCAATTTCTCAATTCAAAAAATCTAAGACCTAGAAGTTTATTATTTTAATCCAAATCTTTATCAGGTTTGGCTTTTTATATTCTTGATTTTCATCTATTTAAGAACTATAGTATCCATGAATTAGAAACATAAATATATAGATGTTCTTTTGCTTGTATTTAAATACACTAATTCAAGATATTTATCATCCAAAATTGTTTGATAAAGAAAGAAGGCTTTAATCATGAAATTATTCAAATATATTCTCTGCTTATTTTGCGCTATATCTTTAACAGCTTGTCACCAAGATGAAAAGCAAGATTTTTGGGAAGCTACCATTGATGCTGTTCAATCCAAATCCAAAGATAATGCGTACTTAAAAAACAACTGGAATATTGGTATAAGTTCAGATGAAGGCAAAAAGCATCAAAATATGGCTGCCCGCTATATCGTAGAAAACGACAATGAAACAACTACTACCATATTTGCTTTGCAAAACCAAAATGATAAAGAATATATATCCTATACATATACAACAGATGTAATTGAAGATACAAAAGAATATCAAAAGACAATAACTATTAATTCAACGAATAAGAAATATACAAAGTATGATATCCAATATAATTACTACGAATTTGAGAATGGAAACTACACATATGGAGAAGACGCAACTGGCTCAATATCAATCAATAAAGATGGCATTACATATGATAATGTTCCACTTTTAAATGAAGCAATCCAAAGCTGCTGTACAATAATTGATGATTTCCAGGAAGAATTTGATATCGATTATGAAGAATATGATTTTGATCCTTTACCATATCAAATGAAGGATTTGAATATTCCAAGTATAGATGAGATTCAGGAGGAAACCGCAACTTCTACAGACTACTATGGAGAACAAAGAATCAACGCAAAAGGATATACACTTGTTGATTGTTTAAGTATTGATAAAGATACAAATGAAGCAACCTATTCAACTTTCAATTACGAAAGACAGAGTGATGAGGAATCAATTCCATGTACACTTTCATTACAAGGTAATAACATTTATCTATTGACGCCAGATATGGATATTGATTTTACTTACTATATTTATAAAACAGACGACACCGTTTACATGTATTCCATAGACTATTCAAGTAATGAAATCATTGAGGATATTACCAACAACGGCGGAAATATGGCCGAGCAAGTTTTAAAAACCACAAATGACAGCTTACGAAAAAAGATTGCAGAACAATAAATTTCTGCAATCTTTTTCACTTTATGCAATACCAAATCCTTCGGCAATTGCCAATGCTATCGTTTTTCCATAATCATCTAAATGATTGAATATAATTTTCATATCATCTTCATCATCCAAAAAACCATTTTCAATAAGACAGCTTGATACACCTTGTCTCTTGATTTCAGTAATAACTAAAAAATCTCTAATCTTTACACCTCGATTTCTTAAGTCAAAGGTTCTAGAAACACTTCCAAGAATATTTTCTTCTACAGTAACTGCTTCTTCCATATCAGTCACCCAAATTTCAATTCCAGTACTTGAATCATCTCCATTAAAATCATTGACACCTGCATTGGCATGTAATTCAATGACATAATCAAAGCGTCTGAAATCATAATAATGGCTTTGTAAATAGACATACCAGTTTATTGATGAATCTAAGATTTCCACACTTGCAAATGAAGAAAGATATCGATATATGATTGGTGCTAATCTTCTAACAAAATCAGCTTCTGTTCCATACTTCGCATTACAGGCACCTGGATCACCATTACCATGACCACAAATAATTCCAATTTTCATTTCATTCTACCATACCTTCTATTTTCTTCTCATATACCGTTAATCCTTTTGATAAGATTTTTGGAACTTTAACACCCGATTCAATCAAATTCTCCAGTATGCTTCTTACCTCGTTTATAATAAATAAAATCAATACCAACCATCCAATGAATGTAATGTAACCTAAATCAATAGATAACAATTTTCCTAAGAGACAGAAAGCGAAAGATAGTGTAAAGGAAACAAATATAACAAACCACATTCCAAGCTGATTAACAATGCCTCTTGCTCCTGACTTAGAATTTTCCTTCCCTTTATATCTACCCTTCACAAATCCAGTCACACAATCAAGTACATTAAATAAAAGTAATATTAAAAATAAAATGGCTTAACAGACACATTGGTGACTTGTTAATATAACTGACATTAATGATGTCTATTTAAGACTTATTGTATAGGTGTAAACGAAAGAGAGACTACACTTATGACAAGAACTTCAAAA
>OBKV01001262.1_pt1 | contig 16770 bp, 13 predicted proteins | sample 1517301 | NCBI WGS metagenome assembly OBKV01 (sample SAMN04571685, study PRJEB22368) | human gut metagenome | biome: human gut; material: stool | host: Homo sapiens | place: Luxembourg | collected 2012-06-29 | reverse complement strand
AAGTGGGTAGACCTAAACAGATAATGCTGTAGGATAAGATATAGTCTGTGCTTATGTGAAAGCATAAGAAGTTCATAAGAGAACTGCATAGAAAGTAGCGCTTCTATGTGAACGACAACCTCAAAAATGATTAAAGTTAAGAATCTACGGTTCTTATATATGTTATTTAAAAATATAATATTAATCCTTGAAATATTTTCTTTCAATTTAGGAATAAGTTAATGTAATTATACAGAAAATATATTAAAAATGAAAATATATTATTCAAAATGAAAAAAGAAAGTAAATAAAGGGGGGATTGTAGTGGAAAAGGCTTATAAATTTAGAATATATCCAAATAAACAACAAGAAGAATTAATAAATAAAACATTTGGTTGTTGTAGATTTGTATATAATAAATATTTGGCTAAAAGAATTGAGTTATATGAAAATAATAAAGAAACCTATTCATATAAGCAATGTAGTTCTGATTTAACTAATTTAAAAAAGGAATTAGTATGGCTAAAAGAAGTTGATTCTACATCGCTACAATCATCACTTAAAGATTTAGAAACTGCATATAAAAAATTCTTTAAAGAGAAAAGTGGTTTTCCTAAATTCAAATCCAAGAAAACTAACAGATTTTCATATAAAACTAAGTATACCAATGGAAATATAGAGTATTTAAGAAAACATATTAAGCTGCCTAAGATTGGTATGGTTAAAATTAGAGACAAACAAATACCACAAGGTAGAATACTTAATGCAACTATATCTAAAGAGCCTAGTGGCAAATATTTTGTTTCACTATGTTGTACAGATGTAGAAGTTAAGAGGTTTGAAAACACTAATAGTAATATTGGATTAGATTTAGGTATAAAAGAATTTTGTATTACAAGCAATGGAGAAACAATTGAAAATCCAAAGTATTTAAAGAAGTCGTTAAATAAACTTGCTAAATTGCAAAGAGAGCTATCTCGAAAATCAAAAGGTAGTTCAAATAGAAATAAGGCAAGATTAAAAGTAGCAAGACTTCAAGAACGTATCTCTAATCAAAGAAAAGATTTTTTACAAAAGCTATCTACTAAATTAATAAAAGAAAATGACATTATTTGTATTGAAGATTTACAAGTTAAAAACATGATTAAAAATGAAAAACTTGCTAGGTCAATATCAGATGTATCATGGTCAGAATTTATAAGACAATTAGAATATAAGGCTAATTGGTATGGCAGAAAAGTAATTAGAGTAGATAAATTCTTTGCAAGTTCACAACTATGCAATAAGTGTGGATATAAAAATGAAGAAGTAAAAGATTTAAATATTCGAGAATGGATTTGTCCTAAATGTAATGCAGAACATAATAGAGATATAAATGCAGCGATAAATATATTAAACGAAGGATTAAGAAATATAACTATATAGATAGATAACATATATAAGAACCGTAGGAACTACGGGGATAGCTTGGTTATGCTTAGCACGTTGGTGTTATCGACCAAGAACCCTTCGACTTTAGTCGTGGGAGGTTCAGAAATTATTTTTTGTAATTAATAACTTTAAAAATATTATGGGGGTATATTGATATGATATTTACATGGAAGTTTGTAAGTGATTTTATAGCTATATTCATGCCAATATATTTTTTAAATAAAATAATGCCAACACAAAAAAAGAAAGTATATATGTATTACATTCTTATAATAGGTGTGTTATATCCAGTTATGTTATTAATAAAAGATGGATATTATTTAGATATTTATTTCAAGTATTTTATATTTATAATAACATTAATTTACCCAATAGTATTTAGAGAAGGTAGTTTATCTAAAAAAATATTTTGGGTATGTTTCTATTTATCAGGTGTATCAACAATATCATTACTTTGTGCATCAATTGTTATTTTACTATATAAAAATAATATTATTGAAGCAAACTATTTATATAGTGATAACTTTATATTAATGCGTAGAATTATAGAGCTTATATACATATATATAATTTCAGAAAATATAGAGTTTATAAGATATGTAAATAATAAAATATTATCAGTATTAAGTTTTACTTGCATAGTTAGTCTTGCAATAATAAACTTTGTAGGAAAATACATAATAGAATATTATAATTATAAAACTTATGATTTAGTTATTATCGTTTCTGGAATGATATTTCTTCAAATATCAATTTTTTACATAGTAAACTCAATTTCAAAAATAGTTGAAGAAAAGCTAGTTTTAGAAATCAATTTAAAAAGTAAGCAAAATGATGAAGATATAATTAGAATGCATAAAGAAATGATAGGGTGGAGGCATGATATGAGAAATCATGTTAACACCGTTTTAGGGTTAATTGAAAGAAATGCATCAAATGAAGCAATTGAATATATAAAAGAAGTAGATAAAAGAACTAGTGATTTTGAAAAAATAAGATATACAGATAATGTGGCTTTGGATTCCATTTTAACAAGTAAAATTAATTTAGCTAAGGAAAAAGGGATAAATGTTAAATTGGAATTAAATATAAGTTGTGAAATAAAATTAACTAATATAGAAATATGCACTTTATTAGGCAACTTATTAGATAATTCTATTGAAGCTTGTGAAAAGCTTGAAAAAGATAAAATTATAGATTTAAAAATGTTAGCTCAAGAAGATAAATTAATTATAAAGATAAAAAATAATACAAATGGAAAAGTAAATAATGAAAATGGTGTTTTTAAAACAACAAAAACAAGTGGTATTCATGGAATTGGATTATCTCAAATAAATGATATTATAAAAAAATATAATGGATATATAAAAAGAAGTCATGAAAATAATGTTTTTAATACTAATATAATGATAAATTATTAAAAAGAATTTTAAAAGTTGATGAAAACAAATTAAATAAATGATTAAAGTGGTTATTTATTTAATTTGTTTTTTTATTGTTTATAGGGGAAAGTTGTGAATGGTAAAAAAGATAAATTGAGTTATTTTTAATTTATTAATAAAAATTAAATTTTATTAATAAATCAATATTAAAATACTTAAAGCGTTAATAAAATGATATAAAAAAATAAAGTTATGAAATTTAAACACAAAAATCTACAATTTACGACAAAAAAACGACAAAATATTTAAAAGGCATTATTATAAATAACAGAGACAAGCTTGCGAGGGGCAAGCCTTGGAGAAAAAATAATTTATACATATATATAATGGAGGGAATTTTTATTATGAAAAAGAAATTATTATCATTAGTTTTAGCAGGAGCAATGGTTGCTTCAACATCAGTAAGTGCATTTGCGGATGATGATGCATTATCTAATGCTAGTACGGGTGATACAGTATCTAATAAGGTGTATGAGGCTAAAGAAGGAACTGATTATGAATTTACGGATGAGAAAAATACTGATATAACTATAGAGGGGAATATTGCAAATAATGCTAACAAAGTTAATCCAAGTACTATAAGCGTTACAGTTCCAACAGCTGCAAAGTTTACAGTTGATAGTAAAGGGAAATTAATAGGTTCAAATATATATATTACAAGTCAAAGTCAGACTCCAGTTGAAGTAATAGCATATGATTTTAAAGATCCAAATGGAGCAGCTAAGATAAATGCTGTTAGCTTAAATAATTTAGAGAATGAAAATTCAGGTAATTCAGGTAATGGAGATAGAAGTAAAGTTTATTTAACATTAACTGGAAAAGAAGGAGCTGTTTCTTTACAAAGTCAAAATGGAGTATGTGAATTAAATGGTGATACTAAGACTACAGATAAGGTTTTAGGTAGGGTTGAAAATGGTCAAGGCTTAAAATTAAGTTTAGAGGGTCAAGGTGTAACATCAGGTCAAGCTCTTTCTAGTGCGGTTTCAGATAATTTTACTTTAGTACTAAAACTTAAAAAAGTTAGCTCTTAAAAAAAATAAAATTAAAATAAGTTAAAATTCCATAACAAGATATTGTTATGGAATTTTATAAATATGGATTAAGGAGAATTCTAAAAGAAGGGGGATATCATTATGGATAAAAAAGTTGAAAAGAAAATCAATGTTAAAATTATAATAATATTAATAGTTTTAGCTGTTGCAACTGCAGGAGTTTATTTTATATATAGCAAAAACAAAAATAAAAATGCAGGTGTTGAAAATGGTGCAGCAATTTCAGGGTATATTCTTTCAGATGGTGCAGAACCAGGATTATCTGAAGATGAAATAAGAGCTTTATTACAAAGACAAGTTGATGAATCTACTATTTCTTTTAGTATTTCTTCAGATCCTGTATTTAAAGGTAAAAAAGCTTTTATTGTTATGGCAAATCCAAGATATAATGCTTATGATATAGATTATGTTGTAACTGTTGATGGCAAAGAAATAATAAGAACAGCTAAAATAGCACCTAATCAATATATTGAAGAAGTTGAATTAAAAGAAGCTTTACCTAAAGGAACGTATGCTGCAGAAGCACTTGTAACTGGTTATAATAGAGAAACTGGTGAGGAAGTAGGTAAAACTATAGTTGAAGTTAATATAACATCTCAATAATTTAATTTTATATTAAAAATATAAAGGTAAAGGGGGGTGCATATGAATAAAAAGAAAATTTTAATTATATTAAGAACAGCATTTGCTAGTAGAACAGCACATCATGTATTGTCACTTTTACTTACAGGTATTATGCTTGGTGGAATTGGATTAACATTAAGATCAGATATTGAAGATATTAAACTTTATGTTCAATCAGTTTTAGATAGAGATCCAAATTATAAAAACTTACAAGTCTCAGTAAGTGATAATATGATTAGAGGAAAAATTGATATTGAAACAGAAATTGTAGAAGATGAAATAAAAGAAGAAGGTAAAACTTTAGTTTCTAATGATACTAAAACTGGGTATGACAGTTATACTCCAAGTAGTTCTTCTTCAAATAGTAGCAATACTTCAAATAATACTTCTTCTAGTAATACTTCAAGTAGTAGTTCTTCTAACAATAATTCTTCAAGTAACAATAATAATGATAACTCTAATTCAAATAATAGCAATAGCAACAATAGTAATAAACAAGAAGAAACTGTTGATAAATCAGCTTTTAATGGTAAAGATGCAATTATTTCAGAAGGACAACCCTTTAATCCAATGAATGCATTACAACTTTATGCTTGTGATATAACTGGGGAAAATATAACAAATTCAATAGTTATTACAGAAAATAATGTTGATATATACAAACCTGGAGTTTATAACGTAAAAGCATCTATAGCATTAAAAAATGGTAAAACTTTAGACAAGAGATTTGCAGTAAGAGTTGAACCAACTGTGTTAGATTTAGCAGTTAATGATGTTAAAGCATCTAAAACAGAGCTTAAAAAAGAAGAAGATTATACTATGAATTTTGCAGTTAACTCTTCTAAAAGTTATATAGATGTAGAAAAAGTTGTTATAAACAAAAAAGAATATGAAGTATCAAAGATACTTGAGGATGAAATTGAAAGATATAGTGTTAATTTAGTGGCACCAAATAAAGCAGGATATGAATCTTTAAAATTACAAAAAGTAATAATGTCTGATAAAACTGTAGTTGATATTGATAAAACTGTTAATATTAATGTTTTAAAAGAAGATGCTACTTTAAATAATGTTATTGTAGAAGATGAAAGTAATGAAAATAATGCAATTAAAATATCATTTAATTTAAAAGATGTTGATAATACAATAAGTGAACCTAAAATTTGTATATATGATGAAGATGGAAATTTAGTTTTAGAAAAGCCATTTTTAAAAAATAAATATTCATCATATACAAAATTTTCTACTAAAATAAATTTAGATAAAGCAGGGATTTATACTGTTAAAGTTTTAGCTAATAAAAATTATGATTCTGAAAAATATATTAGTGAATTAAATAGTGTTGAATTATTTTCTAAAGATATTGCTGTAAATATTAAAGAAATAGGTGATGAGTCAGATATAAACATATTACCTTTAAGTTTAAATGATAATAATGAACAAATTTCAGTTTACTCTAAAGATAAAGAAAATTCTGAAAAAAGTAGAAATATGAGACCAGCGGATACTAGTGTAAATATATCAGGAGATGACCCTGTTGAACATCAAATTTCTATAACTGGAGACATTGCTGATAAAAATGGAGTAATAAAACCAGGAGTTGTGCAAGTTACAGTACCAACAAAAGCATTATTTACAGTTGATAAGAATGGAAATTTTGTAGGTTCATATATTAACATTAAAAATTCAGGACATGAAGATGTAGATATTTATGCATATAGATTTAAAGATATAACTGGAGAAAGTTATATAAATGTTAAAGATGAAGAGAGTATATCAACAGATTCTAGTAATGTTCCAACAAATAATGTATCTTTAAAAATTTCAGGTAAATGGGCAACAGCTTATTTTAAAACAGAAAAATTAAATTCAGAAAGTGGTGTTTATAAAGATCCACTATTAACAGATATGACTAATGAAGGTGTAAAAATATCAACAGTAAATGCAAATTCAATTGATAAACTAACTTTAGATGGTACAGCAGGAAATAAAACTCCAAATAGTGATACAGCTATAAGTGATAGATTTACTTTAATATTAAAAATTAAAAAATCCACAAATTAATAATTTTAAAATCAACTTAATAAATGTATAGCTGTATATATTTATAAGTTGATTTTTTTATTGAAAGAAAAAATTAACAAAAGATAAATAAAATAGAAAGAGATTTGTGGTGATGTGAGATATGAAAAAAGAAATGATTATAAATAGAATAAAAGAATTATTTTATAATAAAAAGAAATTAAAATTAATATCGATTATGGCTATTACTGGAGTTGTATCAGTAGTTTTAGTAATTAAAGCTGATTATATAAAATCAGTTATTGATGGAGACCCTGGTTATGTAAAGTTAAAAGAAAAAACTGCCATTTTTGCTTATAGAAAAACTGTTAGCTTAAAGGAAATTGAAGAAGATACAACAATAGCTAATGGTGATGATAAACCAAAAGGTCCTATAACAGCTGCTCAACTTAAGGGAGGATATGATTCCTATACTCCAAGTCAAATTGTAACTGCTGATTTAGAAGATAGCAGTAATAATTTTAATTACAATAACACAAATAGTAATTCTAACAAGAATATAAATAATAGTAGTAATTTAAGTGATGATTCAAATAAAAATAACCAAACAGAAGATAAAACAGAAACTAAACCTAATAATGATAAAAAAGATGAAGTTGCTGTTGATAAATCAGCATTTGTAGGAAAAGATATGATAATTTCAGAAGGCGATAATTTTGATCCTTTTGAAGTATTACAATTATCTGCAAAAGATGTTGATGGAAAAAATATAACTAAAAAAATTGTTATAACAGAAAATAATGTAGACATATATAAGCCAGGTTTATATACTGTAAAGGCTAATGTTCAGCTTAGTAATGGAAATATTATTTATAAGGAATTTTTAGTAAGAGTAGAACCTGTAAAGTTACAGTTAGCAGTAAATGATATTCAAGTTTCAAAGGATATTTTGAAAAAGAGAGAAAGTTATACTATGAGCTTTAAAGTAGATTCTTCTAAAGATTATATAGATGTAGCAACTGTTAATATTAATGGAAAGATGTATTATCCAAATAAAACTACTAAAAGAAGATTCTTTAGTAAAGATGATGTTTATACAATTCAATTAGTGGCAAATGATAAAGCTGGAGTTGAAGATATTAATTTTAATACTATAACTATGACTGATGGAACGGTTGTTGATATTAATGAATTAAAAACTGTGGAAGTTTTAAAAGATGAAGCTTCTATAAAAGATATGGTTATAGATAATATAAGTGATGATGGAGAAGTTGCAATATCATTTTTTATAAAGGATATTGATGATACTATTAGTAAAGCTAAACTTTATGTTTATGATGAAGAAGAAAATGTAATAGTTGAAAAAGAAGTTGAGAAGAATAAAACTATAAACTCTATATTAAATGTAAATAAAAATGGAGTTTATAAAATAAAAATAGTTGCAGATGAAAATGTTGAATTTGTTTCTCAAAATACTAAGGAATCTAAAAGAAGAGAATTGTATTCAACTTCAATAGAAATTAAAAATGCTAGATTTTCTGATGATAGTATAAAGGAAGCTAATGTAGAAATAGCAAGTTATGTAATTTATAATGATGAAGAAGATTTTATAAATGGATTATTTTTAAGAAAAGCTATAAGTAAGTATGAATTACAAAGTGGTGATGAAGAAGGTACAGTAGATACAGAACAACCACCAACGGGTCCAGAGCAGCCAGGTGGAAGTGGCGATGGTTCTGGTGATGGTACTGGGGATACAGGAGATGATTCTACTTCAGGAGGAACTGGTGGTTCAGGTAGTGATGGTGCTGGTTCTAGTACAGAAACTCCAGATAGTGGAGGAAATGGAAGTGGAACTATAGGGAAATCTGATGTTTTTATTGAAGATTTAAAGAATGGTTATCAAAGAGGATATACAACTAGTGATAAATTACATGTAGTAATACCTACTAATGGTAAAATGAAAGCAGATGCAGGAAAAACTCCAGAAAAGAGAATTAATGTAACAGTTCCAACAAATGCAGTATTTACAGTAAGAAATGATTCAACATTTATTGGAGCATCAATGAAAATTACTAATAATGGCGATATACCGGTAGATATAAGTGTGCATAATTTCATAGATGTTGATGGGGATTCTGGAATAAAGTTAATAACTGATGAGGATGTTAAAGAAAATACTTCAAGAAGTACTTATAAAAGAAATGAAATTAATTTATGGCTTGAAAATATAGCTGAAAATAAGAAAATATGTTTAGGAAATAGAAAATTATATTCAGAGTTAAATCAAGAAATTGGTGAAAATGAAGCTGAAAAGAAAAATATTGCTAGAGTTTTAGGTGAAAGTACTTCAACAATAAATATATCTGGAAAAGCAGGTGCAAATTCATTAGATAGAGATGTGCCAATTCAAAATAGATTTACATTAATTTTAAAAATTAAGAAAAACACTGAAAGTAATACTTCAAAATAATTAAAACCTTATTATATTGAAAAATATAATAGAAAGGATAATAAGTATGGAAGATAATTCAACTAAAAACAATTCTTCAATGAAAAAAAATATTAAGATTTTTTTAGCTATAGTTATTTTAATAGGAATAGGTGTTGGTTTTGGATTAAGTTTAAATTTTGCTAATGATAATTTTGGTCAATCTAGTGGAGCTATAATAGAAGATGGTGTTATAGCAGGATATACAGCAGAACAAATTGCAGAAATTATGCAAAGAAAAGCAGATGAATCTACATTTTCTTTTGAAGTAAATGCAAGACCTACATTTAAGGATGGAAAATCTGAAGGTAATTTAAGAATTTATAATCCACCATATAATAAATATGTAATAGATGTAGAGATAAAGCTAGATTCTAATGATAAAACAGTATTTAAAAGTGGTAAAATTAAACCAAATCAACATATAGAAAATGCTAAGTTAAGTAAAAACCTTAAAAAGGGTGAATATGAAGCAACAGCAACTATAAATGCTTATGATTCTGATGGTGAAACATTAATAGGTGTATCTGCAGCGAAACTTATTATAAATATTGAAAATTAATTAGTGATGGGGGGATTTTTATATGATGAAAAAGAAAATTTTAAGCTTATGCATGGTAGCTATTATGCTAAATTTTTCTGTAGAAAGTTATGCATATTCACTAAATAATATTCAATTAGCTACTAGTTCAGATTTAACTAATACTCCATCAGAAGGTGGAGGAACATCAGCAGGAGGCGGAGGAGCAGAGCAACCTCCAAGTGCACCACCAAATGATAGTGGTAATGGTGGAAGTTCAACTCAGCCTCCAAATAGTGATGGAGGCAGTACAGGGGCTGGAGGAGCTGGGAGTTCAACAACAGCTCCAAGCACTCCTCCTGAAAACAAAGGAAGTAATAATGTAGAATTAGAAGGTGGAATAGGTGAATGGGGTCCTGGTAAGGATGATAAGTTGCCTAATTTTAATGAAACTACAGGTAGTGAAAAACTAGATGTTGATAACAAACCTGAAGAAGGTCAATATTTTACTATATCAGCAACAGTTCCATTAAATATGGAGTTTTTAATAAAAAATGAAAATGAAAATGGAAGTTCGCCTAATGGTAAATTTATTACACCGTATTATAAAGTTACAAATAATGGTTCTCATAAATTAAAAGTTCATTTTGAATCATTTGAATATGCAAATTCAAAAACTACTAAAACTAGTGGTTTAGTAAAGGAAGATTTAGCACCATTATATGTTGTTTCACAACCCCAAAAAAATAATGGGAAGGTTGAAATGAAGTTAAATTTAACATATGATAGACCTTCTAATTCATATTTAAAAAGAATTGATTTAGTACCACCTACTAATTCACCAACTATAACTTCAAGATTATTAAAATCAAGTAATTCAGTTGAACAAGAATTAGGTGAATTAGACCCAAATGAACAAGCTAGATTATATTATGGAAGTGATTTGTGGGAAACACCAAAATCAGAAGGTATTAATAAAGGTGTTGAAGCTAATTTTAATTTAAAGTTAGCATTTTCAATAGAAGGTAAAACTACTGAAACTAATCAACCTTCAGGATCACCAGGTGATACAACACCAGATACTTCACCAAGCCAACCACCAAGTGCTCCTACACCAAGTCAACCGTCAAATGGCACTACATCAGGTGATACTTCTCAATCATCACAAGGTAGTAGCACACAAGGGCAACAACCAAATGGAGCTACATCAAGTGAGGCACAAAATCCAGCAGGAAATGGGCAACAAGGACAAAGAAATTAAATATTAAAAATAAGTAATAAAAATATTATTTAAAATGAGGCAAATTCCCTTAGCCTAATTAAATGAAGCAGATAATATAAAAAGTTAATTTGAAATTTTTTTAAGTTGGTTATGAGAAATTTTTATTCATAACCAACTTTTTTTATAGTAAGAATTTTTATTAATTTTATTGGATAAAATAAAAAATAATTAATTATATAGAAAGGTGCAAATATATGAAACAAGATAAAACATATAAATTATTAATAATAGCGTTAGTATGTGCAGTTTTAATTATATTTGGAATAGTTATTATGAATAGTAAAAAGGAAGAAGTAAAACAAGAATCAAATATTACTATGAAAGACTTACCTTTAAAAGTAGAGGCAATTCCTATAAGTTTTAATATAGTAAATACTGCAGAAGGAAATATATTAGAATGTACTTATAAAAATAATTCAAATGAAGATATATCTAGATTAACAATACAAGTTAAGTTTAAAGGTACTGAAGAAATAGTAACTTTATCTTGCAATGAAGTTGTAGAAGCTGGAAATGAATCAGTGAAGTTTACTGGAAAAGGGCCAGCAAGTGGTAATATTGATGATGTGCAAATATTAAAATATAAAATATCTACAGCAAATGGAACATATATGGAATATGATTCAGAATTAAATCAATACAATTGGTCATAATATAGTTAGCTAAAATCTTATATATTAAAAATACACTTAATAATATAGCTTAATCTATATATTAAGTGTATTTTTGGTTAAAGAATAAAATTTTATGATATTATATACTTAAAAATAAATTAAAAGGAGTAAAAATCATGAAGTTAAATATATTAATTGTTGAAGATGAAATAGAAATAAGGGAAGGTGTAAGTGAATATTTATCAGAAGTTGGATATAATGTTATAACTGCTGAAGATGGACTTCAAGCAATAGAGTTATTTAATAAAAATAAAATAGATTTGGTTATTTTAGATATAATGCTTCCAAAGGCTAATGGTTTTGTTGTTTTAAATAATATTAGAAAAGAAAGTAATATTCCAGTAATTATGTTAACAGCAATGAGTGATGATTATACTCAAATTATGAGCTTTGATGAAAAAGCAGATGATTATATTACAAAGCCATTTTCAATAATACTTTTACATAAAAGAATAGAAGCACTTCTTAGAAGAGGAGTAAAGTTAGAAGAAAATAGGAAATGGAATTATAAAGATATAGAAATTGATTTTGAAGGATATTCTGCAAAGAAAAATGATGAAATTATAGATTTAAAGCCTAAGGAAATAAAATTAATAGAATTATTATTAAAATATAAGGGGAAGGTTTTAAGTAGAGCACAAATTTTAGATAATTTATGGAGTATAGAAGAATGTCCAAATGACAGAGTTATTGATGTTTATATTAAAAATATAAGAAAGAAGCTATCATTAGACTGTATAGTAACAGTTAAGGGAATTGGCTATAAGTTTGAGGAGCAGTAATGAAAAAATTAAAGTTATTTTCAAAAACATACATATTTACAGTTGGATTAATAAGTTTAATAATTTTTACTTCAAATATTTTAATATATTTAGCAGTACCAAGGGTATATTTAAGTAATAAGGAAAAAGAAGCTGATATAATTATTTCAGAATTAACTCAAAAAATAAATGAAGAAACTAGTGAAAAGTCTTTTGAATTAGCAAAAGGTTTTGCTCAAAAGTATAATATTCAAGTTTTTATTACTTTAGGAGAAGAGCAAAGAAGTTTTCAAGGGGTTGAAAATGTAGATATATACATAGATAAGGATGTTATTAAGGATAAATCATTAATACTTCCAGATTTAACTGGTGAAGGTATTATAAAAAGTTCTAAAGAAGAAGAAGTTGCTTCAATAAATGAGGGGATATTTAGTCAATATATTAATGTAAATAATTCATCAATAATAAAAAGTAGAGATTTTAAGACTATAAATGATGTAAAAGGAAATATTCAAATAGTAACTAATTTAGAATCTTTTACAGAAACTAGGGATATTATATTAAAAATATTGCCATATTCTATGATTGTAAGTTTAATTGTAGCTTTAATTGCATCATATATATATGCAAAAAAAATTACAACTCCAATAAAGGAAATTTGTAATGTTACAAAGGAAATGGAAAAGTTAAATAAAAGGGCTTTTTGTAAGGTTGAATCTGAAGATGAAATTGGAATATTAGCATATAATATAAATAGTTTGTATGAAAATTTGTTAAATACAATTATATCATTAGAAGAAGAAATAAAAAATGTAAGTGAATCTGAAAAGGTTAAGGTGGATTTTTTAAGAAGTGCATCACATGAGCTTAAAACTCCATTGATGAGTATGCATATAATGATTGAAAATATGTTATATGATATAGGAAAATATAAAAATCATTATGTATATTTGGAAAAGTGCAAGGATATAGTTAATGAATTAAGTAAAATGGTTCAGGAAATTTTAGATACTTCAAGGCTTAATTCTATAGAAAATAAAAATGAAAACCTATTGGATTTATCATATATAGTTGAAAATGCATTGGACCATTATAATATAATAGCTAAATCAAAAAATATTAATATTAAAGTTAATTTAAATGATTCTTTTAATATTAAGGTAGATGAAAAGGTGTTTACTAAGGCAATTTCTAATATTATTTCTAATGCAGTTAATTATACTGATGAGGGGAAGGAAATAAGAGTTTATATAAAAGATAAAAAGCTTATTATAGAAAATGATTGTAAACCAATTTCAGATGAGCATTTAGCACATATTTTTGAAGCTTTTTATAGGGTTGATTTTGATAGAAATAAGTCTAGTGGAGGAAATGGATTAGGGTTATACATAGTTGAACAAATTTTAAGGATGTATAATTTAAGTTTTTCTTTTAAATCAATTTCAACTGGTATGAGGTTTGAAATTGATTTTAATTAATTATTTTTTAATTTTATAAACTTAACTCTTTTATTTCATAAATATTTCATATTGAACTAATAAAATGTACTCAAGTTAATAAACAAGGAGGAAATAAATATGAATGTATTTAAAAGATCGGTATTATATATAACAAGAAAAAAAATGAAAAGTATTATTATGTTATTTATATTATTTGGAATAGCAACAGCTGTTTTAAGTGGGATTTCAATTAAAAAGGCAGCTAATATAGCAAGACAAGATTCAAATAAGGATATGGCAAATACTTTTGAATTACAAACTAATCTTGGAAGTAATTTAAGTGGAACAATTCCAGAAAGTTTAATTAATAAGCTTTCAAAGGTAGATGGTGTTAAGAATTATGATGCTGCAATTCAAGGTGCTGGTTTAGATTTAGAAAATGTAAATTATATAAAACCAGAAAAAAATGCAGTTCAATATAATGATGATTATAAATATGAAAAACTTTTTTCTGTAGAAGCACATAAGAGCTCTGAGTATGATACTAAGTTTATAAGTAAATCATTAAAGCTTGTTGATGGTAGACATATTGTGCCTACTGATAAAGGTAAGGTATTAATTCATAAGGCTTTAGCAGAAGCAAATAATTTAAAAGTTGGAGATACTATAAAAGCTAAAAAGAGTGCAGGTGATTTTAATGCATCAACTTTATCTAAAAATGATTATGACCTTGAAATAGTAGGTATTTTTGAAAGTAGTAACACTGAAAGAGTTGGTCACAAATTAGAAATGCCTGAAAATCTTTTAATAACTGATGTAGATACTGTTAAAACTTTATATGGATATTCAGATGGAAATGTAAAATATACAAATGCTACTTTCAATACAGATACTGATGTAGATAAAGTAACATCAAAATTTAAAGATATTCCTACTGAATGGAATAAGTATACAATAGTAAAGAGTGAAGATACATTCTTAGCTTTATCTAAGTCTTTTGACTCTTTAGATAAGATTATAAATATGATTTTAATTGGTGCAATAATAGCTGGTGCAATAATACTTTCATTAGTTTTAGCATTTTGGATTCAAGGAAGAATTCATGAAACAGGTATATTACTTTCAATAGGAGTTTCAAAGTTTAATATTATTTCTCAATATATAATTGAATTATTACTTATAAGTGTATTAGCTTTTGGAGGATCATATTTCTCAAGTAAAGTAATTTCACAAAATATAGGAAATACAATAGTTTCACAAGCAAGCAAACAAGCTGTTCAAGATGTTAAGAGTGGATTTGGAGGATTTTCATTAGGAAATGATGTTAATAGTTCTTTAGCAACTCGTACAGTTGATGAAATTGATGTAAAAATACAAGCTAAGGAAGTTGTTTATGTATATATTATAGGTACAGGAATTATCATAATTTCAGTAGTGTTATCTTCAGCATCAATAATTAGATTAAAACCAAAAGAAATATTATCAAAAATGAGTTAGGAGGAGTTAATATGTCAGTTTTATCTTTAAATAAAATTAGCTATTCATATAAAAATGGCAAAAATATTTTAGATGATATAAGTATTGAATTTGAAAAAGGTAAATTTTATACGATTTTAGGTGTTTCAGGTTCTGGAAAAACTACTTTATTATCATTGTTAGCTGGATTAGATGAACCTAGAAAAGGAGAAGTTTTATATAACAATGAAGATATAAAAATAAAGGGATATGAAAACCATAGAAAAAACAATATTTCGTTAATATTCCAAAATTATAATTTAATTGATTATATGACTCCCTTAGAAAATTTAAGAATAATTAATCAAAAAGCTGATAAGTCAATATTAAATAATTTAGGCTTAGGTGATGAAGAAATTAATAGAAATGTATTACAACTATCTGGTGGTCAGCAACAGCGTGTGGCAATTGCAAGAACTCTTGTAGCAGATTCTCCTGTAATATTAGCTGATGAACCAACAGGAAATTTAGATAGTGATACAGAAAATGAAATTGTAGAAATATTAAAATCTAGTGCACATGAGCATGGCAAATGTGTAATAGTTGTTACACATAATAAGGATTTAGCTAAAAAATCTGATGTTATACTTATGTTAAAAAATAAAAAGTTAACACGTGTTAACAAATAATTGAGATGTAAAATTTGTGAATTAACATAGTCGTAACAAATAGAAACTATATCAGGTTAACAAATAATTGAGATGTAAAATTTGTAGCATTTAAAATAGAACTAATTTTATATAATAATCCCCCATTTATTATTAAAATTAATATTAATAGTTAAGTAAAGTAAAAATAATAAAATTAATGACAAAAAATAATAAAATTAATGACAAAAAATAATAAAATTCCCCATTTATTATTAAAATTCAAAATCAATATTTAGTTAAAACTAAAAGATAATAATAGAAATAATAATAATCCCCCATTTATTATTAAAAGTAATATTTAGTTAAAGGGAAAAGGATAATAATCCCATTGATTTTTTATTAAAGACTAAATAAAAATTTTTTCAATGGCTGAAAGTTAGAAAAATCTAGCTTTTAGCCATTTTTTTTATGTATATGAAAGTATAAAAAATTTGAATTTTTAAGGCTAGTTATATGAATGGATTTTAAGATTTAAAACTATAGGATTGATCCAATGAAGTTGGTGTGGAGATAGCCAATTTGTCAACGTTTAGGAAAGTATAAAAATTTTTAAGCATTAAGGCTAGGTATAACAATGGATTTTAAGATTAAAAACTTTAAGATTGATACCATGAAGTGGGCATGACGATAGCCATTTTGTTCTGTATAGAAAGTAAAAAAGTATTTGTCTATATTATTTATTATTTCAAATACGAGAAAAATATAAAATTTTGAAAAGATATTATTTTTATATAACTTAATTTATAAATATTGCAAAAATAATCTTGTCAACTATTACATTTTTTGGAGTTAGATAAGGCTTTTTTTAGAATAAAATAAATAATATATAAAATAATTTTAAAAAAAAAATAGTATATATAAATAAAATTATGTTATAATATAATTGTG
>OBKV01001259.1_pt1 | contig 16828 bp, 24 predicted proteins | sample 1517301 | NCBI WGS metagenome assembly OBKV01 (sample SAMN04571685, study PRJEB22368) | human gut metagenome | biome: human gut; material: stool | host: Homo sapiens | place: Luxembourg | collected 2012-06-29 | reverse complement strand
CTATGGCCCCCCGAATTCCATGTACCTCCCCATCGCCGCAACCTTGTGCAGCGTGGGGAGTACATGAGAGACGCTATTTATACTTTCGATGGATATAATACAGAAAGCATATACCGCATACTACTATTAATGTTGGGTTGCTTGCTATTGCATCAAGAAGCGCGGCTATTATATGTATCGCCGTAGTAAAGAAGTCTCCTAACGTGGTAGCGATGTTAAAAACTGCCGTGTGAACTTGTTCTGTGGTGGTCATGGCGTCTCCTTTCGTTTGTTGTACCTTCATTATAGCGTAGTCGTGTACCGCTGTAAAGTAATAATCTTGCGCAAGTGGAAAATAATACTATATGAAGAAAATATGAAGTACATAAACAACTATTGCAAGCGGGTACATAACGGCGTATATTATAAGTGCGCCAAGGGAAAAGGCGCAAGGACATAGTAGGAAGGGCAGAACAATGATTGAGAACGTCGAAGTAGCCTATTGCATGGCGAAACTTGAAGATGCAATTCGCGCAGAGTATAAAAGCGCCGTTATTTATCTTAGTTGTAAGGATGGAAAGCAGGACGACCTCTATAACCGCATGATTTCGCGCTGGTCAACCATGATTACAGCGTTTGAACTTGCTTTCGGCGTGAGCTATTCCAAGCAGTACTAACTATTATGATTATGCGGGCGGCGAAAACGTCGCCCGCTAAGAGAAAGGAAACCATCATGAAACTGCGTAACATGTCCGCAACCGTCGATTTTGTCGATTCTATCACGCTCAAACTTGAAAACGGCGAGAACATCCATCTTGAAAACGCGTATGTCCTCACTTCGTATGCGTCCCGCGTTGCCGTGTATTGCAAGATGCGCGTCTATCTCCTTCCCCGCTATGATTATAGCGTTACGACGTGGAAACACCTTTACGCATTCATAGAAGACTATTGTAGTTTTGTGCGCGATTATGATGCGAAGACTATTCGAGAGATTGCATCATATGGAGTAAATGACACTGAATGTGAATACGCGTTCGCAAGCGGAATAGTTACAGGCATCGAACCAGAATATTGCAAGTGCGAAGGTTGTGTTAATTGGCCGTGCGTGGGAGTGTGTGGGCTTACAGAACATCTTGAGCGCTATTAATAGGGGGGATTAAAAATGGTCACGTTTCCTGATGGAAGGGTCGCATACAATCGCGAAAGCGCCATCAATATTTTGGGCGATTATGGACTTACGGAAGATGACATTAAAGAGTTCGCGGCGTTGGTTTTAGAGAGCGAACTAACGACGCTGTATAATAAGGTGCAGGACGCGCGCAATGGCGATAATTGGGAATTGATAGCAGACGACTACTATAACGCCATTGTAAGCGCCGTTAACCTCATCGACGAACAACTAGAAAAACCACGTTTGCAGAATGCGCGCAAGTTGCTAGAAGAGGTTAAAAACCAGCTTGAAAACTATTAGGAGCGGTAACATGAATCGAATAACTGAAATGACGCTGGTTTCCTATTCGTGCGGGCTATGGGATATCGAAGTAGAGACAGACAGAGGAGCCGATATATTTAGAAGTGTAAGGATTGCGCCCATTACGGCAGACGTAATGCATGTTCACTACGGTGAACATTGGGCATCCATTGCCGCGAATGATTGCGCAATCGCCGAATGGCTAGAGTCCCTCGATTAAACGTTAATGTGCATTCCATGGAGCGGCTTGTAAGTTGGTTTTAATACTTGACAAGCCGACTTACCGAACGTAATATAAGAGTTGCCATTAAGGTACACGACAGAAAGGACAGAGAAAATGGCACGCAACACGATTCAAAAGAAGTTTACGGCTACAGAGGTTCACGGATTCGTCATCAAGGATGGCCAGCCTGTGAAGGTTGCCTACCAGCTTGATAAGAAGTGCGGACTGAACACCGCGCAAGCCCTTATCAGAAAGGAGGAGCCTAGTTTTGCCGCCGTTGAGGTTGTGGAGCATGAGCAGCTTTACAAGATGACTTTCGACGATTTCAAGAAGTACGCCACGCCCTGCGATGCTTCGGAAGATGACGAGGACTAACACGCCAAAACGGGTAGCGTAAGGTACGCCGCCCATGAATGAAAGGAACGAAAATGGAGAACACCGAACTTGCGACCATCACGAACGATGCACCCGAATTCTCACGCGGCATGTATTGTTCAATCCATGCGGAGACGCAGGAAGATAGGCTTGATATCTACGAAGCTGTATCCAATTCCCTGCCGCTTGATGACATGGTGGGTAAGACTGTTGAGGTTGAGAACGTCATTATCCAACCTGTGGAAATGACGGACAACGCGACAGGTGAGCAGACCGTACGCAATAGAATTGTGCTTATCACTCCAAATGGCGATGCCTACGGCTGCACCAGTACGGGCGTTGAAACCTCGATGAAGAACCTTTTCGCCATCGTTGGTTGCCCGCCGTGGAATCCTGCCATTGCTTTCGATGTTGTTAAGAAGCAGGGGCGCAACGGGTACAAGTTCACCACGCTTCAACGTCACAAATAATACCCCATAGCAGAGCGATAAGCGGGGCGGGCTATATGCCCGCCCTTTCTGTTAAGGGAGGTGAGCCGATGACAAAGGCTAACGAGAACGCCCGCGCCCATGTGAAAGACGCTGAACGTAGGGCGCGGCGCAAAATTAAAAGATTACAGAACAAGGGGATAAGAACGGGCGGCATTGCTCCATTTCGCGATGTTGACCCATCTAACACAAGGGCATTGAACAGTTACGCGCGGGACTTGGAGAAGTTCATATCACGATCTACAAGGTTTGTAGCAGGGCGGGACGGCACCCCGATACCGTATACCGCTTATAGGGACTACAAGCGCATTGAAAGGCAATGGAACAAGGAGCACAACAGATATTGGCTGAAGTTCGCGCAACATCCGTTTTTGACCGCATACGGCGAAAGCGATACAACCTTGGGCATGCGCTCTGCGATGGCGCACGTTAAAGGGCTACCGTTTGGGGACATTGGCTATAAGCGCGAATTGCTGCCCGAACAGGTTAGAAGTGTTGAGGATTTGCGCAAGAGAGTGCAGATTTTGAAACGCGAACTATCCCCATCTTATCAACGCAAGCGGATTACGCAGTTACGCAAGAACCTTTTGGAACATGCCGCGACGTTTAATGACCCTCGAATCCCCAACATGATTAAGAAGCTGTCAAATGAGCAGCTTTTTGCATTGCAGAATTTTACCAACTTTGTTCCCCTTTATTATCGCTACATAAACACCGACAGGGATAACATAATGGGTGCACAGGCTGACGCTATGGATGATGAAGCGCAAAAAGAGCATATGATTCTTACCATTCAGCAGGTGAAGAATCAATACCCCAAGAAGCCAACACGAAAACGCAAGCGTAAGAACAAAAAACGTAGGTAGCTATGGAGTACGCCGCAGATTTCGAGACGACAACAGATGTAAATGATTGTCGCGTTTGGGCGTGGTGTGTTTGTGAGATTGATAATCCCGACGCATTAAGCTACGGCACGGACATTGCTACATTTCTTGATTTCTGTAAGGTGCATGGTGGTACATATTATTTCCATAACGCTGCTTTTGACTGTGAGTTTATTCTGTGGTACCTGCTTACCAACGGATTTGAGTACAGCGAGAAGGCAAAAACAAAGACGTTCAAAACGCTTATATCTAGCATGGGCAAGTTCTATCAGATGCAAGTATGCTTTGAGAAGAAGGGTAAGAAGAAGGCTATTACTGCAACTTTCAAAGACAGCTTGAAAAAACTCCCCATGAAGGTATCTCAAATTGCGAAGGCTTTTGACCTCCCCATTTCAAAACTTGAGATTGATTACACAGAGTGCCGCCCGATTGGACATGAATTAACACCCCAAGAACGCGACTATATCAGGAACGATGTTCAGATTGTCGCACAGGCATTGCATCAGCAGTTCGGCAAGGGGCTTAATAGGCTGACAATTGGGAGCGATGCCTTAAACGCGTACAAAGATACCATAGGCTCCAAATGGGATGATTGGTTCCCTAAGATACATGTTGAAATGGACGCGATGATACGCAAGGCATACAGGGGCGCCTTTACATATGCGAATCCAAAGTTTCAGGCAGATGCAGACCATGAGGACAGATTGCAGGGCAGTGGTTCAGTATACGATGTGAACAGTCTGTACTCCGATGTTATGTACCATCGCCCCCTGCCGATAGGGCATCCCATTTATTTCAAAGGGCGCTATAAGGACAATCCACAATATCCCCTTTATATCCAATTCCTAACATGCCATTGCAAGTTGAAACCGAACCACCTCCCCACGTTGCAGATAAAGAACAATCCATTTTATTCGGAGACGGAGTATATACATGACACGGAGGGCACCGTTGACTTGGCTTTGACCAACATTGATTTGGAAATACTCATGCAGCAGTATGATGTTACGGTTTTCTCTTATAATGGCGGTTACATGTTTGAACAGGCTACGGGGCTGTTCAAAGAGTACATCGATTATTGGATGCACATAAAGGAGACGACCACAGGCGGTTTGAGACAGCTTGCAAAGCTAATGCTCAACTCGCTTTACGGGAAGTTCGCAACCAACCCAGACGTTACGCCTAAGATTCCATATCTAAAAGATGATGGAAGCGTGGGTTACAGATTGGGGGACAAAGAGACGCGCGACCCTGTTTACACACCTATGGGCTGCTTCATTACTGCATGGGCAAGACATAAGACCATAACTGCTGCACAAAGCGTGTATGATAGGTTCATGTATGCTGACACTGATAGCATACATGTTTTGGGTACTGAACCAGTACAGGGAATTGAAGTTCATCCTACGCACCTTGGTGCTTGGAAGCACGAGAGCAATTTCAGCATGGCTAAATATATCAGGGCTAAAACGTACATGGAAAGAATCTATCAGGTTGGCAAGATGGTTGATGGCGAATACAGAATGGTTGACGTTCAGCCGTTCGATGACGTTAAGTGCGCAGGTATGCCAGAGGAATTGAAGCGCATGGTTACGTTCGACAGTTTCAAAAGGGGCTTGCAACTTCATGGGAAGTTGAAGCCAAGGCACGTTAGGGGCGGCATAGTGCTTGAGCCTATAACGTTCACGCTCACCTGATAGGAGGTAACATATGATTGAGCGTAGCTTTAGGATTGATGAAGTGATGTACGAGCAGCTTAAAGAAATAAGCGAGCGGGAGAATCTACCCGTTTCCTATCTTGTTCGCGTTGCGATTTCGCAGTTTTTGAACGCCTATTCAGATTCGATTGATTTGGTGAAAATGAACGCGAGTGCTTGACAGTGCTTGTGAAGTGGCATATATTGGCTATGGTGATACCCAATCCGTCTGGACGATGACCGATGCGGGGTTGCTACGGGTGATACCGCCCGCACGAGTGCGAGCCGCATTAGCAGCGGCGGCGTTTCGGGAATGGCAATATCACCAGCACAGTCAGCCCTCGCCACGGTCACAACCAGATGGTGGGGGCTATTTTGTTGAAAGGAGAAGGAATGAACCTAGAGGAGTTGCTTGCATGGCTTCGTGAGCGCATGGAGGATGACGAGTACGCCACCGCAGAGACGTTCTTAAAGGACATCAAGAAGCGGGGTGAAGGCTTTGACGAGTACCGCAGTTCCTCGGAAGCGCGAATGAGCGAGTACGCAGCTAACGAGGAAGCGATGAAGTCAGAGATTCAATCCCTTAAAGCCCGCAATTATGACCTGCTGATGCAGGTACCTGCCGACAACAGCGGGGACAATGATGGTGACGGTGTGGTTGTTGAGGACGTTGACGATGATGGAACCGTGTACCATATCGACAATCTTTTTACCGATGACAAGGAGGATGGAAACAATGGCAACTAAGACGGTTAAAACTCTGAACGCGACGAACGCACAGATTTTGAACGCAATTCGCACTGATGCTTCGTTCGCGTATCAGCAGAGAATCCCTGCCGCAACGCAGGGTGACATTACCGACACGGTGAACAACCTGCTTGAATATCGACCGATGATGAACGAGTTTATCGATGCGCTTGTGAACCGCATTGGCGATGTTGTTATCAAAAGCAAGGTGTGGACTAATCCGCTTGCGCAGTTTAAGCGCGGCATGATGCAGTACGGCGAGACTATCGAGGAACTCGCGACGACGCTGATTCAGGCTAAACGATATGACCCTAATTCTTGCCATGAGGATGTTTTTAAGTGCAGCCCCCCTGATGTTATGAGCAACTTTCACAGCATCAACCGTCAGGACTATTATCCGCTGACTATTAATGACATGCTTTTGCGCCGTGCTTTCCTTACCGATTATGGACTTCAAGACCTTGTTGGGCGCATCATGGAAACTCCGTACACGTCTGATTATTGGGACGAGTACCTTATCATGCGCAACCTGTTTGCCGAGTACGCGCGCATCGATGGATTCTACAAGGTGCAGGTGCCCGACGCTTCAGCAGCGTCCACCCGTTCGGAGAAGCAGGATGACGCGATGGCAATCACGGAAGCCGTGCGCTCGATGGCTGGAAAGATGCGTTTCCTTTCTGGTCAGTACAACGCCGCTGGTGTTCCCACGTTCACGAACAATGATGACCTTGTTCTGTTTGCCACGCCCGAATTTGTGGCGATGCTTGATGTGAACGTTATCGCGTTCGCGTTCAACGCTTCGGCTGCTGACTTCAAGATGCGTGTTGTCGAGATTGACGATTTCGGCATTGACGGGTGCCAAGCCATTCTGTGTGACCGAGATTTCTTCATGTGCGCGGACACGCTGATTGACTTTGAGAGCATCCGCAACCCGAAGGCGATTTCGTGGAATTATTGGCTGCATCACCACGGGATTTACTCTGTGTCCCGATTCGTTAATGCCGTTATGTTCACTACGGAAGCGGTACTAGTGTGACTGTGCCCGCCATTAAGGCGACTGGTGTTACGCTCGATTATGCGGAGGTTGACGGGGTGAAGCCTACATTTGCAGAGCGCGGTGCAAAGACGCGCCTTATCGCCACGGTTCAGGGTACTGTTACTCCCGAGACAGAGGGGTATGCTGTCCCGCAGGGATGCACGTTTGCAATCACCGCGAACAACACTGGTGTCGCGGGCGGCGGCGTTCGTCTCAAGATGGGAACTTTCGTTGATGCAGAGGGCGTGCTGCACGTTGACCAGGACGAGGTTGCGGAGAACGTAACCGTCACCGCGACCAGCACCTATATCGACCCTGCGGTTGCGATGGGCGAGCAGGTGTACCAGCACAAGGATTTGATTGTTGGTATTGGTAAGGCGTACACGGGTTAAGGAGTAGGACATGGCACAAGATTTCCCTGGGCTGCCAGAGAACATCTATGAATATGAGAACAGGTTTAATTATTCGGTATGGACACCGAACACCACCATTCTCATGTGCAACGTGCCGTGGGATTCTTCGTACCGCGATGTTGTGCGCTTTGATTCCGACAAGGAGCGGGATGCTTATTTTGCATCCCGCACATCCGATGGTTATGCGTTCACGCTTAACGGGCTTGTATATCTGCGATATGGTGAGCCTGTTCGCGTGAACGCGCCATTTGATATGGTTACACGTTGCAACTATATGGTTGTTAAGAACTCTATGCAGCCCGTATCTCCAACAGAGGGCAGACAGCCCGATGTTTTCTATTACTTCATTACAGATGCAAAATACCTTGCTCCAAACACGACGCAGGTGAATGTACAGCTTGACGTATGGATGACGTACTACAATCGCATTGAGTTCAATATGTGCTACGTCAATAAGGGGCATATTGGCATTGCCAATGAGAACAGCACCATATACAATCTTTCCGAGTATCTCACGGATACAGAGGGTCTGAACATCGGTGATGAATATGAGATTACAGACCTTGTTATTGACAATTTTCTCAACGAACCGCCGTACATCGTCATTATGTGCACGGCAGACTTGACTATTGATTTTGGAAGTGTGTCCAATCCTGCACTGAAAACCGCTACTGGCTCCATTAACGATGGTATGCCGTCTGGGTCGGCAGTGTACGCTTGTAGTAGCGAGAATTTTCTGGAATTGATGAAGAAGTTGCAAGATGCACCATGGGTTTCACAGTGTATCAGCATGGTCACTGTTGTACCTGCCCGCTTTGTTCAGAACGCGACCGAAACAACCGTTGCAGGTATATCGATGTTGAGAATGCCTGATACTCCTTCAGAGAATATCACGTCATTGCAGGTGATGAACGTTCTTGACAAGTTCCATATTCCATCACGTTATCGTAACCTGCTGAAAATGTGCACGGCACCATATTGCGTGATTGAAATGACGGCGTACAACGGCGGGGAGATTGTTTTGAAACCAGAGTGTTTGCAGATAAACTCATATAACGGGAATGACAGTATCTCGCTTGTGACGGAGACGATCGTTGCACCGCCCGACATTAGGGGATACACGTATGTGACTGATTACAACACCGCTAACGGCGTAGGAGGGAGCGTTCAGGCGGACTACTATCTTCCTAGCGGTGAGGAGTTCCCGCATTCCGAATACAACCAAGAGGGGCTGGACATAGCGATTCAGTTCAGCAATTTTCCGCAGTTTTCGCTTGTAAACAACCAGTACATATATTACATGGCATCGAACAGGAACAGACTAGCGTATCAGTTTTCGTCGGCTGATTGGTCACAGCAAAAGGCGCTGACCGCCGCACAGCTTTCTTTCAACCAGAGCGGCGCGAACATGCAGAACGCATGGGCTAACCAGCAAGTTGCGAACCAAGCGAACTGGGCTTTGAGCGGAATCTCGCAGGAGAAGAACCTGTGGAGCGGGGCTACGTCCATGGCATCGTCTGGGGTGGGCGCTTTGGGAGCCGCTGCGTCTGGAAACGCAGGAGGTGCGGCGGCGGGCGTTGCAAACATGGCTCTTGCAGGTGCGAACACCGCACTGAACGCCGACTGGATTAACAGGACTACCGCGACGCAGGTCGGCGCTGCGACGGCAACGACGCAGAACAACATCGGTTTGCAGGGCTATATGAGGGACACGAACTATGACTATGCAGTATATGCGGCGAACGGGGATTATGAGACGGCGATTCAGGGCATACAAGCGAAGGTTCAGGATGCTAAGCTAACACAGCCGTCCACTTCTGGGCAGAACGGTGGCGACGCGTTCAACTTCTGCAAGGGGTACATGGGAGTGCGCTTGAAGTTCAAACGGATGAAAGCGAACTTCATGCGGCAGATTGGGGACTTCTGGCTGCGGTACGGCTACTACGTGAACCGCTGGATTGTCCCGCCCGCCGACTTGAAGTGCATGGAGAACTTCACGTATTGGAAGATGCAGAGCGTTTCTTTGTCCACAAGCGAGGTTCCTGAACTTTTCAAAGAGACTATCAGGGGAATTTTTGAGAAGGGCGTTACCGTTTGGAACGACCCTGATAAGATGTACAAGGTTGATTTAGCGGACAACGAGCCTGTGAAGGGAGTGCGTTACTGATGGCTAAAAAGAAGCGTAAAAACGTTTGGCAATCCGCTGAAATGAACAATCTTCAATACCGTATGTATTATGAAATGCTTGAGCAGATGGCGTGTGCGATATATCGGTGGGAGGGATTGCCTACAGAGATTGACCAGCGATTCTTGGAGCTTACGCTTTTCAATCGCGGTATGAGCGTTTTCTTCTGGGATGACGAGTATGACGCATATTTCGCCACTATGGGTGCGCCGTCTGGGCAAATCAATATGTACCAGAATCCGTTGGCGTACATTGCGTATGGCACAAACGGGTTTCATCGCCGCTTGAAGTCAACGGAATGTGTCCCGATATGGAACAACTACTTGCGCCGCCCCGACATTAACGCCATGCGCATATACGCGCGTCGCCTTGCAGACATTGACAGAACCGTGGACGTGAACCTTATGAGCCAGAAAATGCCAATCTTTGCGGTTGTTCCTGAATCGCAGAGGTTGACCATTCAGAACCTTATGAAACAGTACGTGGGCAACGAGCCTATTATTGTTGGCGCTGATGGGATGTTCGACCCGTCGCAGATAACGTATCTCAATTCTGGTGCACCGTTCATCACGCCCGAGCTGCTCAAAGCCAAGCAGACCGTGTGGTCAGAGATAATGACGTACTTTGGAATCGAGAACACTAACATAAGCAAGGCAGAGCGAGTGCAGAGCGCAGAGGTGGAAGCGAACAATGGGCAGATTGAAGCGAACAGGCTTATCCGCCTTAATTGCAGACGGGAAGCGTGCAGGCAGATTAACCGTAAATACGGGCTTGAAGTTTGGTGCGACATGAACAAGGATGTTTCTACCCACAATATGAACACGCTTCTTATGGTTGACCCCGAGATTCAATCGGAAGGGGGCATGGGGCTATGAGTTTGTATGAAGATGGAGAGTGCGGTGTTCCGTACCATCGTGGGGCTATATTCACGGTTGAACTTGGTTCGCTTGTTGAAAACGGTTTTGATTTGGGACTTGACACCTACCCTATTTTTGACGAAAATTACCGCACACCGCTGAACGCTAAGATTGTGGAGCATTTCTATTTCAGAGAGATTGGTCAGGAAACACCTGCGCTTTTCAGGCGTTTCCTCAATCGCAAGATGAACGAGATTATGCCGTTCTACAATCAATTATACAAGAGTGCCTTGCTTGATTTCGACCCACTTAGCAACTATGATATGCGTACCGAAGGAAGCACCACAGGAACATCCGACCAATCTAGGGATTATTCGCGCACGGAGAATACGAACACGAAAGCCACGAGCGATACAGTAAACGACACGGACAGCACGGCAAGAACGGTTGTCAGCGCAACTCCGCAGATGCAGCTTTCTGGAAACGAGGATTACGCTACCAACCTAACCGACAGCAACAGCAGCACCACTGCTAAAGGCACAAGTACACAAGACAGCAGCGCGGACAGCGCAGCAAGCGATACCACGAAAGCGAGTTCAAAGACGCTAGAGGATTACGTAACGCACGTGAGCGGCATATCGGGTATCACCAAAGCACAAGCCCTCATGCAGTTCCGTGATACGTTCCTCAATATCGACATGATGGTGATTGGCGATTTGAACGAACTTTTCATGGGTATATACACTGATTATTGGAACGCTCTTTAGGGAGGTGATATTTATGGGAATCTATTATCCGTTCCTTGGTGGCGGTCGAACGTGCAATCAGATTACAACGCCGCTTGTGTATGATGAATCGCTTTCCGTAGAGCAGCAGATTGCTTGCCTGTTTGGGAAGATTGCGAACATTGACAGCGATTTTGTTACAACTGTTGAGTTTGATGATTTTAAGAATCAGATTCATGCAGAGCAGGTTTCACAAACTGAACAGCTTGAAGGGTACACGAATTCAGAGATTGATAAGCTGGATAAAAACTTGCGAGATTTGATTGCAAATTTGCAGATTGGTACGCTTATCTGGAATGTGACGGTGGGCACGTACACAGACAATGTTAAAGCAATGCGTGACTTCTTCAACGATGTCACGGTGCACGCAATCACCGTAGACCAGCTTGCGCAGCTCGACCTGACCGTTGACCAGCTTGCCGACTGTGGGCTGAACGTCCGAGGGCTGGCAGTTTACAGCGGTCAGCTTATAGGGGACGGTTTTGTACCAGAAGGGATCATGTATGATAAGGAGAGTGTATAATGGCTACAGAGTACACACCGAACTATAATTTGGATTTGTACGCATCGGCGGACAAGCCGAACCTGCGCGACCAATACAACGCCGCGATGGGCAAGGTTGATGCGCAGATGAAGAAGGCGGCGGACGACGTTACCAACGCGAACGCGAACGTCCTCACGATGCAGTCGCAGGTGAGCAAGAACAAGGAGGACATCGCGGCGCTGGAATCCACCGTGGAGACGCACGGTGTTCAGATTACGGGTGCACAGAATACGGCGGACGACGCGCTCTCGCTCGCGCAGACCAACGAGACCGGCATCGCGGGCACGCAAGCCGACGTGACGGCGCTTACGGGCAGGGTGAGCGCGGTCGAGGGCGTTGCGAGCAAGAACAAGGCTGACATCTCGACACTGAACGCCAACGTTTCGCAGAAGGCACCGACAGACCATGCGTCGTCCACCACGCTGTACGGCCAGGGAACCGCGACCGAGTACGGCCATGTGAAGGTCGCCGACAGCGGAAACGCTCCCGCCGCCACCGGCACTGCCGCATCGCCGCAGATGGTGAGCCAGGTAGCTGGGCAGGTTTCCTCGCTCACGGAACAGTGGGGCGCGGCTCCCGCTAGCATCGGGAGCGCGCTTTCGAGCGGGTGCCACGTCAGCGCATGGGGTAAGGTCGTCACGGTGACCTGTTCGGGCGTGAGCGTACCAGGCAACGCGAAGACGCAGATTGGCACGCTAGGGGCGCAGTACGTGCCATCCGTAACAGTGACTGGCCTTGTGGAGAGTTCGAGCAGTGGTGCCAACCGAACGGGATACTTGCAGGTCGATACATCGGGCAATGTTTTTATCAACATGGTGACGGGTGAATCCGCATCCGAGAGTGCGACGGGCGTTTTGACGTACCTCGCTGGATAGGCGCAAGGACGAATACAAGCTAGAAAGAGGTGCAGCATGCCCACAACCAGAACCATATGCTACTACGCGATGTACGTCATCGGCGAGGTGGAGTCCGAGTGGGACTGGACAGCCGTGTATTACAGCGACCCAATCACCATCGGTATGATGCAATGGTACGGTACGCGGGCGGCAGCCCTCCTAAACCGAGTCAAGGACGAGACACCGACTGCCTACGGGCGGTTGGTGTCCTCGCTGCGCTCTGACCTCGAATCGCACGATGCGGGCAGCACGTGGTGGAACAGCAGGTACCTCAACAGGGACGAGGGAAACAGCATCATATCTGTTTTCCAAGAGGAAGAAAACCACGTCATTCAAGAGAATCAGGCAATTGCGGACTTCGAGGGATATATTGCGACGCTTGAAAGTTGGGGAATGAGCCAGTCATATCCTAAACCTTTGATATTCGCAATGAGCATGTACCATCAATCACCAGCAAGCGCAGGACAGGTCATTGCAACGGCAGGTGGTAGTGCAGACCTCGATAGGATTTACACCGTTTGCATGAACCATGGCGTTCTTGGGCAGTACAGAAACCGTTACAATACCGTGTACCAGAGATTGAAGGATTGGGATGGCGAGAGTGCCCCGCCTGATTTTGGGCAGAGCGGGGACGTTGGCACAACGCCTGGGGGCAACGAGCCAGGCATCGGAACAGGTGCGAGCAAGCTGGGCTATATCATTCAGAACGGCGACACGCTTGTCCTTTACGGCAAGGACGAGTACAAGAACGGCGTCATTTTCTATCCCGCGTCTGGACAGGTCTGGGTAAACGGATTCAACGCAGACGGTACGGACATCGGCGGCGGCAACGAAGGCGGCGGTTCTGAAACAGGAAGTGAAGCACAGAACGCGATATGCAATTTGTACCGTTCGTGGCTTGACAAGTTTGCGTATTCGCAGGGTGCAGGAAGGCTCGACCCCGTTAGCAGCGGTTACGGCGACTGCTCATCGACGATTTGGTTCGCGTACCATCAGGTTACGGGAATAGACGTGGGGACGTGGACGGGAGACATGGCCGACAAGGGGGAGAGGATAGCCAGCGGGTCATCTTCTGACGACCTTCCCATTGAGGACATGGAGCCAGCCGACCTGGTTCTTATCATGTGGCGCGGATGGAACCCGTCGTTCGACCACGTGGAACTGTACATGGGCAACAATGAACTTTGGGGGCATGGAGGGCCAGATTATGGTCCCGACCAAACCACTACAGACGCTAGGAACTATCCACGGCGAATGTATTATTGGGAGGTGAGACGGTATCTATGAGTGAAAGCATGTATTATGATTCTCACGACATCATGACGCGGAACGCCATGTTCAACTTCGTCATCGGCGGGCGCGGAACGGGCAAGACGTATGACTTCAAGTACAAGCGAATAAGGCATTTCATCAAGACGGGCAAACAGTTCATCTACCTGCGCAGGTACAAGTCGGAGTTCGACGACAAGCAGGAGTTCTTTCAGGATATTGTTGACCGCTTTCCATCGTGGGAGTTCAAAGTTGAGGGAATGAAAGGGTACATCAGAAAGGTTGCAATAGGTGATGAAAAGCCAGAGAAATGGCGTGTGCTATGTTTCTTCATCACGTTGGCAAACGCGTTGACCAAAAAGTCTGTACCCTATCCCGACGTTGATATGATAGGATTTGACGAGTTCATAATTGACAAAGGTTCGCTACACTACTTGCAAAACGAGTTGAAGCAGTTTCAAGACTTCTATAACACTGTTGACCGATTTCAGGACAGGGTCAAGGTAATGTTCATGGCTAACGCCGTCGCACTGACTAACCCGTACTTCATCGGATGGAGATTGAAGCCGAGAAAGGGTAAGCGCTTTCTCATGGCACACAAGGGGTATATGTGCGTTGAGATTGTGCAGAGCGAAATGTTCAAGGCGCACGTTGACAAAACTAGGTTTGGGCAGATGATACGTGGAACGTCATACTACGATTACGCAGTTGGCAACATGTTCTATGATGACAACGACAAGTTCATAGCCAAGAAGTCGGAGGAAGCGAGATTCTATTTCGCACTCCGATTCGACAACAGGACGGTTGGCGTGTGGGTGGACTACACGGAAGGTGTGTACTACGTTTCACGCAGGTATCCGAAGGATGCTCTGGTTTACGTCTTGACAAAATCGGACATGCAGCCTAACCTGCTTATGATAGAGAAATCGAGCGTGGTGCTGCGGAGCGTGCGAAAGCTGTACATGCAGGGAAGCGTGTTCTTCGACACTATTGAAACGCGAGAGTTCTTCAACAACGTGTTCGACTACCTTGGTTTTTAGAAAGGAGGTTGACAATGGACACTGCTGCATTCGATATGGTGATTACGGCCGTCGGCAGCGTTGGTTTCCCTATCGTGGCTTGCTGCTTCATGGGGTGGCTTTACGTGAAGATGAACGACACGCTAAAAGACCTCACGCTTGCCATTACCGCACTCACCACGAAGTTCGACGACCATGTAGACAAGATGGAGGGATAACATGCACATTGCAATTGCGGGCGGTCATTCAGCCATCGCGAGGGGAGCGTCGGGATACCTCGACGAGTACGAGTGCGACCGCGCTTTCGTCGCCCAGCTTATAGACGCTTTCGATGCGCAGGGCTGGCACGTCACCGACTGCTCGAACGAGGAATCCGACGTTTCCGCAGAGCTTCGCGAGGAGTGCCGAATTGCCAACGCGTCGGGAGCCGACCTCTTCATAGCCGTTCATTTCAATGCGGGCGGCGGGACTGGTACCGAGGTCTGGTACTACCCTTATTCGATCGCCGAGACTTGCGCGCGGGAAGTGAGCCGCGAGCTTGCTTCTGCGCTGGGCTTGCCGAACCGAGGAGCGAAGAGCACCGCTGGGCTATACGTCTTGAATCACACGGAAATGCCCGCCATCCTCATCGAGGTGTGCTTCGTGGACACCGAGCAGGACGCGGAAGCCTGGCACGCGACGAGCTGGAACGCCCTTTGCGGCGCGGTAGTTCGCGGGCTTGGGGGAGATTACGTAAACAAGGAGGAAGACATGTTAACCGAGCATCAGGACAAGCTTTTAGCCACCATTTACGAGCAGGTCACTGGTACCTACGACCCCACGGGGCGCGGTATGAATTTCAACGACCACGACCATATCAAGTGGATTGCCAAAAAGGTGGCTGACAATGCCGAGGACATCAAGGCCATCAAGGAGCAGCTTGCGGCGATTGCCGAGAAGCTGGGCTAGCCGCACCGCCCTCTGAACGCTTCGGCAAGAAATGAGAAAGGCAGGAAACCCAAACGGAAGCAGCCCTCGAAAAGGGCTGCTTTTCTTGTTGACATGGCAAGTGGTTTTTGATACTATTCTATTACAGGTAAACCGATTGAAAGGAATGTATTATGACCAAGCTATTCTACTCGTACCGCGATGGGCAGGTGTACATGCTCCACAAGTACTGCCCATTGGAGCTGCTCATGGACGAGCAGATAAGCGGCGGAGACGGTCTGCTGATTTACGCCAGCGAGGAAGCGTTTGAGATTGTGGAGTACATGAACGGAAAGGAAGCAGGTTATACAACCAAGGTGCGCCCGAGAACGGCCGAACCGCTGAACGGGGTCATGTTGACGAAGGTGGGAGAGAAATGATAATCTGCATTGCCTTGATTCTGTTCGGAACAGTGTTGATTTACTACGCTTTGACAAGCACTGATTGCAACACGTGTTGGAGACGACAGCACGATGACATAATCGCAGCACGTGCAGGAATGGGCATAGTCGTCGTAGGTTGCCTTTTGGTTTGCTATCAGTTCGCGTATTGGGGGTAAAAGATGGTTGCAGAGTTCATGGAGTTTGAAACTCCAAGCGAGCCGCAAATGGGTTCAACTACCGCCGTTCAGTACAAGTACAACAACATGATACTTGACCTGAACGATGATTTGCAGGATGAAATTGGTACACGTCGAGAACAGTTCGATTCCATTTCAAAGACTTGTGATGATTTCCACGCACGAATTGTGCGGGTTAATGCTGAAATGATTGCAAGGACGGAAAGGAACTTAAAACTTGCGGTTATCGGTATGACGATGGGGATGATTGGAATATGCGCAAGCGTGGCTTCTATGATTTTGTAGAATGTACTGATTCAAATACGAAAGGTGCGTCTATGCTATCTGCACATGAGGATGTTAAGTACGAATACTGGTGCGACGGTGAACTTATCGTTTCGTTCACAGATAAGGACAAGGCTATAAATCACTACA
>OBKV01001257.1_pt1 | contig 16842 bp, 13 predicted proteins | sample 1517301 | NCBI WGS metagenome assembly OBKV01 (sample SAMN04571685, study PRJEB22368) | human gut metagenome | biome: human gut; material: stool | host: Homo sapiens | place: Luxembourg | collected 2012-06-29 | reverse complement strand
CCTTGTCAAAGACCGATGGGCTGATACGCTGCGCCACTTACAACATGGCAGGAAACCTATCCCAGCAACCTGGCGATAGAAAACGCAAAAGCCCCAGACCTCAGAACCGGTATCGTTCTGAAATCTGGGGCAAAAGTAGAAAGAATACTCCGTTACGCCTTTTCCGCCGAATGCGCCAAATTGAATTCGGCGGAAACAAGAGAGGGGCAAAACCATCGTCTTGCCCCTCTATATCAACACTTTATAGAGATATAATTATTTTCTTTACGTCAAATGAAGTCTATCATTCGGCGGAAAGCTTCAATCTTCTAGCGACTTCATATAGTCCTCAACACTTACCTCCACATCAACATCAATATGACCTGCGATAATCTTTTTTCTGATATAATCGCCATACGATTTCTGTGTAACCTTCATTTCGACTCATTGGAGATATGATGCAACTTGAGATAGTTTACGAAAGCATGCGCCATTTTCTCTGTCAGGTTCACATCCTTCTCGCCATTCTTATCGGGAAAGAGCACCTCAGCCACTCTTCCGGCAGCCGGAGAAGCACTTTTTTTCGCATCATCCACCGGTTTGCATCCTTCGGAATCAGAATCATCATCAAAGAATTCTGCAATGATTTGCTTGAGGGCTTCAGCCGTTACGTTTCCCCCCGATAGTTAACTCCTTATGATGGTCGTTGTGTACGGCCCCATCCTCATAATATGCATTCATTGTCTATTTGTTTTAGAATCCAACATCATTTTATTTGAAGCATTACTTTCTGGAGCCAGATAGACCTGACTACTATGATCTTCATGCATCGCACCTTCACCATAATAAGCCCCGCAATTTACAACCGGAGTTTGCGGCTTGAATTTCTGCATGATTTTCTCAGACAGCCCTGGCTGAATCTTAGCCCATGCCGGGTCTTTTGCCAGGAGGAGAGATAGATTACCAAAGATGGCTGATGCCGTGGAAGGATCCAGACGCAGCAACTGCGTCTCTATCAAATCAACTGGCACGCGCGACTCTACAGCCTCGGCAAATTTCTTCGTAACCTTCTCCATTTCAGAAGATAACTCCCCCACAGAATCCTGCAACTCCCTTCGCTGATTATCCAGCTCGTCATAACTCATGTATCTAGTCTTCATCATCTCCTCAAAATCAGAGCCAAAGATGATGTTGCACAATTCGTCCAAATCTTCTCTCTGTAAAGTAGTCTTCAAGATATCCTCCAGTTTTGCCATGTGTCTTGCCAGTTTTGCTCCAGCTGTTCCTCCAGAAAATCCTTATGCTTTTCAGACAAATCCGTGTGCTCTATCATCAGGTAGGCCGACAAAACGCACAGCATTTCTCCACGCTCACTATCACCGCTAACCTCCAGTTTCTCTATCTCCTTATCAATTGCATTCTCTGGCCATTGCTTGATATATGGACGATAAGACTGGTCCATAATGCATCGCAATAAATGGAAGAAATTATATAGTCCGCCCGATCTGCAATATGCAGAATTCAGAAGATCCATTATATTATGCTCGCCTACGAGTTTACCAAGCTCATCATAGGCATACATCCATAAGGATACAGGATAAAGCACATCAGAAAAATCGGTACTCTCGGAATAGTCACCCGACAGAAGACGCCAATAGATAGGTTTCATCCTGTGGTGAAACTTTATCATCCACATCTGGTCATGGAAAGAGCGATTGTATTCTTTGCCTTTTCGCGAATGTTCCAGCCTTCAGGAGCTTCTCCACCATCAAATATTTTCGTTAAAGGTCTGACGAAGTATTCGTCGATTTCTTCTTCAATTGTTTTCATACTTTGTTAATTTTTATAGGTACGAAAAGCCCCACCCGGTTTTGAGCGCTCAGTCTCATCACCAGGTGGGGCTTTCCGTTCTTGTTAGTTTTTATTATGGTGCAAAAGTTATATTTTTATTTTAACCTCCAAAAAAATCACTATTTTTTATATTACCCAGATATTATTTCAAAATAAAGTTCAATCAGCCCACTGCCTACAACTTCATTAGTCCAGCGTTTTTTTGAGAGGCATCCTTGCAGTTTTATTTACATAGAAAAAAGCCACACGGAGATTATCTGTTGATACTGACACGAACCTAGGATTTGGCCCGGTTTGACTCAATTACTCAGTTACTCAATTACTCAGTTTCTTTCTAGACCCCTATACCTGCAACTTGGTTATAAATTGAAAGTATATTTTTTATATTATATATTTATATATATAAATATATAATATACTATCTATACAAGAAGAAACATACGGGCAGAATAAAACTGAGTAATTGAGTAACTGAGTAATTGAGTACGATTTCGAGGAAGAACGGACAAATGCCTTATAATGGGTTAAATGATTATTTAATAGTAGTTTAGACTGAATCTCTATGTTTTTCTGCCAGCAACTCTATATTTCTCTCTTCTTTATCTTACGAGTTAGGATTATTAACGTAGTTTCAAATTGAAAGCTGCTGAAAATCGGGGCTTATCACACCCTGATTTTTGGCGGTTCCCTAAAAAAGCCGTACCTTTGCATCGTCAAAAAATTAATTATTAACCCTTTAAAAAACTGATTGACTATGGGACAAGGAACTAGTAAGTATCGTAAGATTATGCGTACCCCTCAGACGGGTGAGAACGCTGGTAAGAAGCTCTGGTATGCTACTGCCGTGAGCGACCGTGAGATGAGTTTCGAGGACTTCGTGACCCACATCTCTGAGCACAACTCGCCATACAGCCGAGGCACCATCCACGGCGTGCTGATGGATACCCTCGACTGCCTGAAGCATCTGATTCTGGACGGCAAGAGCGTTCGTTTCTCCGACCTCGGATTATTCTCCATCGGTATGACTTCGCGTGGCGAGGTGAGCAAGGAGAAGGTGACGGCGGCTAGCGTGCAGGGCGTACACCTGATTGTAAGAAACACAAAGACCTGGAGCAACGCCGAGCTGAAGAAGCTCACCAAGATCGTGGCATACGATGACTATACATCGGGAGCAGATGGCGGCGGTGGCTCTGAGGACACACCGGGCGGAGGCAACACCAGCCAGGGCACTGGCGGGGATACCAACAAGGATAACAGCGGCACCAGCCAGGGCGGCGGCACCACGGAAGGTGGTGGCAGCGACACCGACGTTGACCTGTAAACATAGCCCCTTCGGGGGCTTTGTTTCGCCACTAAAAAGAAATTAATCACTAATCATTAATCACTAAAAGAACTATGAAGAAAGAAACCTGGAAAACTGTATTTCAGATAGTACTATCTATCTTAACCGCTATCGCCGCCTCTCTGGGCGTGACGAGCTGCATGTCGTAGAACAACACAAATACTAAAAAAAGAGGATGAGTCATAGACTAATGACGCACCCTCTTTTTTTATATTTATTACTGCTCCCCCCCCCCTCGTTTTTATTCGCTGCCGCCGAACAAAATCAAGCATTATTATTCGGTGACAGCGAATAAAAAATGCTATTTTATTTTGTAGTATCAAATAAAATTTGTACTTTTGCCGCAAAAAGTAAGTATATGGAAAAGGAATTGTTTCGAACGATAATAGCTGAGAACCAAGAATATATAGGTCGTATTCCTTTGGTACAGCGCCCTCTAGACCTAGAGGAGTATGGCAATTATGTGTTTGTAGGAGTAAGACAAGCAGGAAAATCCTATTTGCTATACCAGAGAATACAGCAATTGCTGGCAAATGGAGTTGAGATAGAAAATATTGTATATGTCAACTTTGACGATGAACGTTTGCAAGAAATGTCGGCAACAGACTTCGACCTTATATTGCAAGCCTATCATAGCATGTATGATAGCCAGCCCATCTTCTTCTTTGATGAGATACAGAATGTTGAAGGGTGGGCAAACTTTGCACGCCGTCTAGCCAACCAAAAATATCGTGTCTATATAACTGGCAGCAATGCCAAAATGCTGAGTCGTGACATAGAGACAGTATTGGGAGGAAGATATTTGGATATCAGCGTGTTTCCATATAGCTTTTCTGAATATCTAAAAGCAGTTGGAGTCTTGGTTACAAAGAATTGGCAATATGGACGAAAAGCAAATGAACTGCAACGCCATTTCCGAACCTACTTTGATTGGGGTGGCTTTCCTGAGCTTGTGCATTTTCAAGAAAAGAGAGTATGGCTAAACAGCTTGTATAATCGTATTTTCTTTAATGACTTGGTAGTTCGGCACAAGGTGAAGAACGAGGATGCCTTACGCCTTTGTGTAAGAAGATTGGCAGAAAGCGTGAAACAACCATGCTCCTTGAATCGTTTGAGCAATCTGATAAAAGCAACAGGAACTCCGTGTAGTCCATCAACGGTAATGGAATACGTTCGCTATCTGCAAGAATCATGCTTGCTGATATCTATTGATAATTATGCTTCCAAATTCGTGGAGAAAGAAACTATAAAGAAACATTATTTTGTAGATAATGGGCTGCTGCATCTCTTCATCAACAATCCAAACACCTCATTACTGGAGAATCTTTGTACAATTACATTGTATAAAAAATACGGCAAGGGCTTATACTATTACAATAGAAATATTGAGGTTGATTTCTATGTGCCTGATGAGGGACTAGCTGTGCAGGCGAGCTATCAGATGAGCGACGAAGAAACCATAGAGCGAGAAGTGAAAGCATTAGTAACCTTGCATGGTTTGTATCCTCTGAAACGAGCCATGATAATTACCTATGAGGATGAAGGGGAGATTGTGCGTGATGGACTCAAGATAGAAATAAGACCTGCATGGAAATGGGTGTTGGAAGGTTAAGCCAGAGAAAAGAGGATGCGTCATAGACTAATGACGCACCCTCTTTTTTTATATCTATTACTGCTCCCTCTCGCTTTTTATCCGCCACATACCCTTTATAAACAACCGCTTGTAACCCGCAAGCCGCCACTTAACCCCAATGATCGAAAAACCCGTTTGCTACTTATCGAAAAAATCGCTAAATTTGCAGAGAAATATTAATGCATTTAGCGTAATATATGTAGGATATATATAAACTTAAAAAATAGCGATTATGAAAAAGTTATTTTATTTATTACTCACATCATTCCTCGCAATAAATAGCGTATTGCTAGTTATATCTTGTTCAAAAGATGATAACGACATACTTGGGGGTGAAGATCATACGGAAAAAGTCGACTCTAATAAAGTTGAATCTAAGATGATTAAAAAAAACTCTTGCCACTATGGATTTAAAGATGAAGAAGAGGCAAAACTCTACGAAAGCAACATTTATTACAGAATGTCATTTGACAGTTATGCGAATGATAATATGTATCTATATCCATCATCTACAAAACCATTTCTCAACTATGCTGTCTATGAATACAAATATGACACCCAAAAATACTGGGTGATGTTTGGAAATAAACATTACTATACAGAGACTACATTTTGCTATTCTTATTATTCATATCAAATAGAATGGGAGGACTATTATGAGACAAAGCCTGGCTATTACAGATACTGTAGAAAGAATATTAAATTAAGCCAAACTTATTTATACTGCACCCCTAAAACGCCGAGCGATTCCATTACAAATAAAGGAACCGCAACCATAACCTTAGAGGACGAAATTGATGAATGGACAAAAATAGAAGAATATTCAGGTGGCAGTACGAGCGACGGAAACAATAGCGACGAAAGTAGTTCCAGTAACAAACAGAGAGACTATCTTTTCGTAACATCAACAACATGCTATAAAGAAAATGGCGATAATGATAATTTATACATATACAAGAAAAATGGCGGAAGTGAAATTCGTGCTTCATGGGAATATTCTGCAAACGGATTAGATCGTGCTGCGACAGAAGCAGTTCATTATGCTAATAAATCCATTAATGGAGTCTATTTTAAATACTACATCTGCCCTCATGGAATCAGCTGGTATTTCAATTATTAACCCACATTGCAGCAGCCTTTGGTGAAAAACTTAAAGATTCCTAACGAAATCCTAGAAATTGGCAGAAAACTGCCAATTTCTAGGATTTTGCAGGAAGAATCGTTTTTGCTAAATATAACAGACATAAACATGAAAGCTCTCTAGAAAAACAGCCATTTGATAAGCCTACAGAGTATAACACGATAGATAATATCATCAATTCTACGGTTAAACGAAATCACCTTCAATCTAAACATTTTTGGAAACAAGACTGTCTTGTCTCTAAAAAGAATCCACTAAAAATGAGCAATAATAGTTTTATACTACTTTCACTAGCGATACTATTTAGCATCTGGATGGGCTGCATATACTTAGTCTCCACCTACGGCAACCAGGATGCCATACGCTATGGTTGCCTAGGTGGAGGCGGTATTTTTACTGGCATTTTAATTGCAATAGCGCAGAAATGGAAATAGAACTATTCCTTCTCTACAATATCTCCAGCTTCTCCTTCACCGCCTTATAGCAGCGGCGGGAAACGGTGATGTTCTCCTGGTCGAAAGGAGGAGAGAAGATGCAGCGAAGCGTGTAGTTCTCGATGCTGATGAGGTAGTCGAGATTGATGATGCAATCCTGACGGACCTGAACCAACGAAGGAGACAGGGAGAGAACAGACTTCGCCGTGGTCTGCTTCTTCAATTTATGAATCTGACCATTGACCAACCTTAGATGCCATAGGCGGGTATCCTCATCAAATGTACAGCAGAACACCTCGTCGGGCTTCACCATCAGCAACCCCGAAATGGTCTGAACGGCAAGGCGCTTACCCGATGTTCCCAACAAACCATTCAAACCCAATAAATCCTGAGGATTCTGTTGGGATTCAGGAGAGGATGCAGTAGAACCAAGAGAAGAGGAAGCCCCCTCTCCCCCTTCCAACTTCTGACGAATACGTCCCACTATCAGTTCCAACTCTTCCTGCTGATATGGTTTCAGCAGGAAGTCGAAGGCTGAAGCACGCAGCGCATCTATCATATACTTATTAAAGGCACTATAAAACACCACAATGAGGTCCATCGGCATCTCATCCCTCAGAGATTGCAACACCTCGAAACCCGTCTGTCCAGGCATCTCTACATCGATGAACAGCACATCGGGCTGCATGCTCATCACCAAGGTCTTTGCCGACATCGCCGAAGAGGAAGTGGCTATCACCTCGAAATCTTCCAGGGCAGCCAGATCGTTCTCCAACCTCAGGATGCTCTGTGGCTCATCATCCACTATTACTACCTTGATTTTATCTTGATCCGTTTGCATATTATTTCATTTTTACATATTTATGAAAGGAGTCTCCCCCACAATCTACTGGCATACACTATAATCGTATTCGCATGGTACTCCGATACTTACACACGTTCCTTTCTGCCGGTCACTTCCGCCATCAGCAGCACCCGCACGGCTCTGCATCTTGAAATACAGCTTGCGTGCATTTCCTGCATTGAGCATCTCGATGGTACTGTTCAGGATTCTCAATCCCGTGCCCGTGCTTGCCGCAGCATTAGTCTTCCTTGTGCCCATGCCAGCCACGGCACCCACGCCGCCACAGCCATTGTCGATGACATCGATGCGGAGCATGCCGTCTTCTATCCAGACTTTCACATCGAGCAGCGGCTTCTCTCCCGATTCTTCCATTCCCACGAAAGCATGCTTCAGGGCATTCTCCACAGGAATCTGAATAATCATAGAAGGCAACATCAGCGACATGTCAACCTCCTTGGCAATATCAAACCGGGGCATCGGAAGGAACGGATTGGTTTCGTGGCGAAGAGACGAATAACTCATCACCATCTGCAACTCATCCTCCAGGCTTACTGCCACCTGATCGCAGGTAAGCAGATTGGCTCGGAGCACCTGTATCAGAAGGCGCAGCGGCTTCACGTTGACACCCTTTGGCAGATTAGAGATAAAGATGTTGAGCACGTTGAACACGAAGTGGGGCGAGAAGCGATTGCGCACGTTCTCCATCTTCAGCGCCATCATGCGGTTCATCTCCTCCCGATGCTGATGCTTGTGGCGCAACGACTTATAGCGATAGAACACCACCAGTGCCAACACGCCCACCACCAGTAAACCAATGACCAGGAGCAGGATTAACCGGGAAGACCTTGCCTCTGCCTGCGTACTTTGAAGAATCAGGTCGCGGCGGACGATGGCTGTATCCTGCTTGAATCGCAGCTCGTTCTCCTGCACATTCGATACCATCGTGGCGTTGCGCAGCGAGTCATCGTATTGCTTCATCAGTTTCTGATATTGCAAAGCCTTGGCAAACTGTCCCTTTCGCTCATAAAGATCAGCCCATCCCTTGTGGTAGAGATAAAGGTAATTGGGCGACATCTTCGATAGGTCGTATGGCTTACTCAATATCGCCGAAGCCTTGTCCAGACGGTTCTGCTTCAGCGCCAGAGCGGCATTCAAGCCATCAATATAGAATTGCAGGTCGTTCTGCATATTGGGTTGCACGAAGAAGAACTTCGTGGTATTAGCCAGATATTTCTGGGCAGAATCCAGGCGGTTGAGTTCCAGATAGGTCTGTCCCAGGTTGGCATCCACCACAGCCGTCATGAAAGGCTGTCCCATCTGCCGGGCTGCCTTCTGCGCCTTCAGAAAGCACTTCAATGCCTCGGCGGGCTTTTCCTGACTGCTATACACATTTCCCCAACTGTTGTAGAAGAAATGGGCATCCTTCGGATTCCGGGGCGGATACTGGCGTTCTGCCTTGCGGAAATAGAAATGCGCCAACTGATAGTTGCGCAGGTCGTTATACACCTGTCCCAATCCTGCCAGAATACTGTTCTGAGCCTCATGCAGATTCAGGGAATCTGCCAGAAAATTGGCACGGCGATACCACGAGGATGCATCCGCCAGCTTGCCCAACTGTCGGGAAGCATCGGCGATATTGATGCAGATATCGATGGCATCATTATGGTTATCTAGCTTCATCAGTTCATGATAAGCCCTGATGTAATAAGTGCGGGCAGGTTCCCGCTTGCCCACAGCCTGCAGCAGCACGCCTTGAAGGTTATCTGCATACGACTGTATCTTGAAAGTGGTTTCCAAGTCGGGATTCTGACAGCAATAGCTGTTCACCGAGTCGATAAGCGACTGGCATTCGGGGTCGGCACCTTTCAGATAACAGCATTTTGCCACAATCAGTCTTTTCCATTGCTCCACCAGTTCTGGTTTTCCGCCACATTTCAGGTTTCTGATTTGCAGAATCATCGAGTCGGGCTGGCTTTGCATCATCTGCTGATGCTGGGTTACAAACTCATCGATGGGTCTGTACCAGGAGTCATCCTCCTTTTTCTCTGAGGAGCACGCTGCCAGCAGCATCATGCATCCCATCAGCCATAGCCAGGTATAAAATTTTAGTTTTACCATAAAATCGTTTATTGATAGGTTGGTATTTCGGAGAGATTACTGCTCCCCTTTCGTTTTCTTATCCGCCACATACATTCCTATCAGGATGCAGGCGGCACCCGCCAGAAAATAGGGGGTAATCTGCTCGCCAAGCACCCATGAGGCGAAAATCATCGTCGTTATCGGATTGAAATACACCCAGTTGGTAGCCTTTACCGTGCCCAGTTTTGAGATGCACCAGTTCCACGTGAGGAAGCAGATCATAGAGGCAAGGCAGCCCAGAAATAGCAGATTGCCGAAGACCTGGGGACGGGTGAATACCTCGAGCGGAGGAAAACCCGGAATGAAGATATAATATGGCAAGATGGTGAGAACACCATAGAAAAACACCTTGCGGGTGATGAATGCCGGACTGTAATCGCCCGTGGTTGACTTCATCAGCAGCGAATAAATCGCCCAGCACATACACGCCGTAAACGCCAATGCATCGCCCACCGGAGAAAGATGAAGCACAAACCTGCCGTTCAATACCACGATGATCATACCCACAAATGCCAGAAGAGAACCCAGCAGCTGGACGATATGAATGCGGTTGGAATCCTTATAGACCAAACGAACCAGCAGGGTGGCAAAGAGCGGACACGAACAGACAATGAGCGAGGTATTGGTGGTGGTGGTGAAGTTCATCGCCTCGTTCTCGCTGCAGAAATAGAGCGAACCGCCCGTAATGCCCAGCAGCGCCATCTTAGCCTCATCCTGCCAGGAATCGGCAAAGAGACGGCGATGATTGAACGCCAGCATCAGCACGTAGGCGATGCTGAAACGCAGGGTGAAGATCTGAGCAGGAGAAAGCCCGTTCAGCATCAGCACCTTGGTGGAAACAAAGGTGGTTCCCCAGATCGCCACTGTCAGGAAGGCTACCAGATGGTAGAATATATTGTTATTTTTCGTTTGCATATCTTAATTTTTCCTTTATTGGTGCAAAAGTAAGATTTTTCTGTGGATAAACCAAGACTTCTGCATTTTTTTTGTAACTTTGCAGCATGATTTTCCATCCATTCCATCATACTTCAGAAAATGTTCCTGCAAGGATGAACAATCCTTTGGATTACGAACCGCATCCGCTCTGCATCCAGGCGTGCAGGGAAGTGCAGGAGATGCTTGCCAGACGAGAAGACTGGCAGGAAGAGATTGCGCGCGGCAAAATGTTTGGCGTGCTCATCGTAGAAAATGTAAAAACAGATACCGATGTCCCAAAATGGGGATACCCAGCTGCCGATAGCGAGGCTCCGAAATGGGGATACCTGGCAGCCTACAGCGGACAGATTGGCGGAAGAAGCGACTGGGAGGACTTCGTGCCTGCCGTATTCGACTATCTGCAGCCCGACGGCTACTTCAAGACCCACGAGGCAGAAATCTCACGTATCAACCAGAGCATCAGCCACCTGGAGAAGGATGAAAGGATGAAGGAAGCCAGAACCCTGATCCGGCAACTGCAGGAGGAGCGGAAGCGTACCATCGCCGCCTATCAGGAGAAGATGAAGGAAGCGAAGGCAAAACGTGACAGCCGCAGAGAGGCAGGAAACCTATCAGAAGCGGAAGAGGCGGAGATGATCAGGGAAAGCCAGTTTATGAAGGCAGAACTGCGCCGACTGAAGAAATCGCTCTCGGAGAAGACAGCCCTGGAAACGGAATTTGAGGATTATCAGGAGAATATACTGAGGCTGAAGCAGCTGCGCAAGCAACTCTCTGATGCCCTGCAGCAATGGCTTTTCTCGCAGTTCAGAATGCTGAACCAGGAGGGAGAAAGCAAGGATCTGCTGGAGATTTTCAGAGATGAAGCCCTGAAGGAGTATCCGCAGGCGGCGATAGCTACGAGCAGGATTGCAGCCCTGAAGATGGTGCCACCAGCCGGGAGCGGCGAGTGCTGCGAACCGAAACTGCTGCAATATGCCTACCAGCATGGTTACAAACCGCTGCAGATGGCTATGTTCTGGTGGGGAGAAAGCCCGAAGGAGGAAATCCGTCACCACCTGCAGTTCTATCCAGCCTGCAACGGCAAGTGTAAGCCGATACTGCATTGGATGCTGCCGCCATCGGTATTCGAAAGCCCTGCATCGGCAGAAAACGGCATCGGCGGACAGAAGGGACCATTCCCTAAGCAGGTAGAGATGCTCTATGAGCAGGTGGAAACGCTCTACGAAGACTGCGAGCTGACCGTAATTCACAAACCTGCAGGACTACTCTCTGTACCGGGAAAGGACGCTGCCCAGCCATCGGTCTATGCGCTGATGCGAAGGAAATATCCCGAGGCTACCGGTCCGCTCATCGTTCACCGGCTGGACATGGCGACCAGCGGACTGATGATCATCGCCAAGACCGAATTTGCCTATCATCGCCTACAGAAGGAGTTTCTGAACCATCGGGTGCAGAAGAAATACATCGCCATCATTTCAGAAAAAGAGATTTCGGGAAAGGATATTTCTGGAAAAGACATTCCGGAAAAGAAGATTCCGGAAAAGAAGATTCCGGAAAAGGGAATCATCTCCCTTCCGCTGCTGCCCGATTATCTGAACCGCCCTCGCCAGATGGTGAATTACGAGCAGGGCAAGGAGGCCATTACGGAGTATGAAATTCTGGAGCGCATCGACGGCTCCCACCTCCGCATCGCCCTCTATCCCAAGACGGGCAGAACCCACCAGCTGCGCGTGCATTGTGCCCATCAGGAAGGTTTGAATGCTCCCATCCTGGGCGATCCGCTCTACGGCAACGAGAAGGCTGCCCGACTGCATCTACATGCCGAGGAGATTACCTTCGAACATCCCCTGACGGGTAAGAAAATAACGATAAAGAGAAAGGCTGATTTCTAAACGAAACCAGCCTTTTTTCTGTCTATTTTTATTCAAGTTTTTCAAGTTAAGCCCTTCAGACGAAGAACATGATGATGACCTGGGCGATGATGACTCGGATAAACATGCCGAGCGGATAAACCGTAGCATAGCTGATGCTAGGCGTATCGCCATCCAGGGTCTCGTTGGCGTAGGTAAGCGCCATCGGATTCGCCATACTGCCGCAGAGAATGCCGCAGATGCTGCCGAAATCGTACTTCTTGGTCTTCAGGATGATGAAGCCCACTATGACAACCGGAACCACCGTGATGAGGAAACCGATGCCTACCCACATCAAACCCTCGGGACGAACCACCGTCTCGAAGAACTGTCCACCAGCCGACAGCCCCAAACAGCCCAGATACAGGGCAAGACCCAGCTCGCGGAGCATCAGTCCCGCACTACGCGTCATATAAGAGATGAACTGCACCCTAGGGCCCAGCGCACCAATCAGAATACCCATTACGATAGGGCCACCGGCAATACCCAGACGTACGGGAGCCGTCATTCCCGGAATATTCAGCGGAATGGTTCCCACGGCGAGTCCCAGAATGATACCCAGGAAGATGGCGCCCAGGTTAGGCTCGTTGAGCGTCTTCACGGCATTGCCCAGAAACTGCTCCACATGGTCGATGCTCGTAGGGTCGCCCACCACCGTCAGGCGGTCGCCATACTGCAGACGGAGGTCATCGGTAGCCAGCAGTCGGATATCACCACGCAGCACTCGGCTCACATTCACGCCATAGGTATTGCGCATCTGCAGGCTTCCCAGTCGCTTGCCGTTGAGTCCCGGACGGGTCATCACGATGATTCTGCTCTCCAGTTTGGCATCGATGGCGTTCCAGTCCACCTTATCATTATTCCACTCCTTATCCACCTTCTTTCCGAAGAGTATCTGCATGGCAGCTGCCTCATCCTTATTGGTAACCACGAGCACATTATCGTTGGTATGGAGCACGGTATCAGCCTCTGGAATGATGACCTGCTCGCCTCGCCATACACGGGAGATGATGAACTTGCGATGGGTCATCATCGAGATTTCGGCGATGGTACTGCCGTTGAGAGCCGGGTTTACGATGACGTACTGTCCGATGGTTGTATGGTCATCCTCATCGGCACGTCGGATCTCCAGGTCCTCAGGCTTTACGAAGAGCTTGCGCAGGAACATCATCGCCAGGATGACGCCCACAACGCCCAGAGGATAGGTTACCGCACAGCCCAGGGCTGCTCCGCCGCTAGGCAATCCCAACTGCTGCAGCGCCTGCTGGGCAGCACCCAGAGCCGGAGTATTGGTGGTGGCACCGCAGAGAATACCCACCATATCGGGCAGGCTCACGGGCAGCACCAGGCACAGGGCAAGCGAGAATACGGTGCCCACGGCGATGACTGCCAGGCTCCAGAGATTGAGCGAGATGCCCTCGTGGCGCATCGAACCAAAGAAGTTAGGACCCACATAGAGACCCAGCACATACACGAACATGGTGAGTCCGAAGCTCTCGGCAAACTCCAGCATGTTCTCGTCGATGGAGAGTCCGAGATGGCCCGCCACGATGCCCACAAAGAATACGAAAGCTATGCCGAGGGAGATTCCCTTGACATGAATCTTGCCCAGGGCAAGACCTAAGGTACAAATCAATGAAAGAATGACGATGCCCTGCACCGCCGAATGCACGTTGATTAAATGATCAAACCACATAATATAAGTTTCTATCTTTTCTCGAGATAATGTTCAATTTTCTAAATTCGGCTGCAAAGGTACATTAAATTAAGAACATCACAAAAGAAAAACGCCCTTTTCTTCTAAATATTTGCAACAAAATCTGAATTTAAGGTAAAAAACCAAATCTAACTCGAAGTTTTTTTGTACCTTTGCACCCGTTTAAAATAGAAATAGATGAAAGATATTTGTTGTATAGGGCATGTAACCAAAGATAAGATAGTTACCCCAAACAGAACTGTTTACATGGCTGGCGGAACATCGTTCTACTTCGCCTACGCCATCAACCAACTGCCCAAGGATGTGAGCTTTTCGCTCATCACGGCAATGGATCCTACGGAAACAGAGCCTGTAGAAAAGATGCGCCAGGCGGGCATAGAAGTAACCCTCAATCCTTCGCGCAATACCGTCTTCTTCGAGAATATCTACGGAGAAAACCAGAACGAGCGCAAGCAGCGAGTGCTTGCCAAGGCTGATCCATTCACCATCAGACAGCTGGAGCACGTAGAGGCGAAGGTCTATCACCTGGGAAGCCTGCTGAGCGATGATTTCTCGCCTGAGGTAGTGGAATTCCTCTCGCGCAGCGGAAGGGTTTCCATCGACGTGCAGGGCTATCTGCGCGAGGTGAGAGACGAGAAAGTTTATCCCATCGACTGGAAGGACAAGCTCGAGGTGCTGAAGAACACCTACTATCTGAAGGTGAACGAGACGGAGATGGAGACCATCACGGGGCTGAAGGAGCCACGCGAGGCTGCGAAGCTGATACATTCGTGGGGTGTTACCGAGGTAATCATCACGCTGGGCAGCGAGGGTTCTCTGATTTATGTAGATGACACCTTCTACGAGATTCCCGCCTATCCTCCTCACGAGGTGGTGGATGCTACCGGATGCGGCGACACCTATTCTGCCGGTTATCTCTACAAGCGACTGCAGGGTGCCACTCCTACCGAGGCTGGCAAGTTTGCAGCTGCCATGTGCACCATCAAGCTGGAGCACAATGGTCCGTTCAACCGCACCATCCAGGACGTAGAACGCATCATGAAATAAATTTTAGATAATTTATCCTATTATCTTCTTATTTTTGCCTGAATTGGTGTAACTTTGCATCCTATATGGAACAGATTTCACCAATTCAGGCATTATTGCAACAACGCACCCTGCTCCAGCTGGAGTATTACACCGAGAAGGAAGCCTTCCGCAAGCTCACCGAACAGATGGGAATGCAGCGCAAGGTGAAACGAGGTGATGCCTGGTTCCCGCTCCGTGTGGGAAAAAGCTTTTATAATTCGCTGAACCAAACAGCCATTGAGGTCTTCCGTACCTCTGATCAGGATATCGAGCACAATTTTGAGTTCGGTCGCCCCGTCATGTTCTTTATGGTCAAGAAGATGGGCAAGAATGAGAGCCAGGGCAGTACAGCCCTCCAGCTGTCAGAAAACGCTAATCAAAAAGTTCAAAGTTCAAATCTCAAAGTTCAAAGTATCAAATATTTTTCTTTTACGGGAACCGTGAGCTATGTGGATGGCGACAGAATGGTGATTACCGTGCCCGACTCTGCCCCATTGCTCGACTTGCAGCAATCTGCGGAGCCTATCGGCGTACAGCTATCCTTTGATGAAACCAGCTACAAGCTGATGTTCGAAGCCTTGGACCGTGTGATGAAGGCGAAGAACAACCGCCTGGCTTATCTCCGCGACTTATTCTATTCGCATCAGAAGGCAGGCAGATTCTCCTTCGAACCGATGAAGTTTCCATGGCTCAATCCTACCCAGGAAAGAGCTGTGAACGAGGTGCTTTGGGCGAAGGATGTGGCTATCGTTCACGGACCTCCGGGAACCGGAAAGACCACGACCCTGGTGGAAGCCATCAACGAAACCCTGATGCGAGAGAGTCAGGTGCTGGTGTGTGCACAGAGCAATATGGCGGTGGACTGGATTTCTGAAAAACTGGTGGATAGAGGCATCAACGTGCTCCGTATCGGAAACCCTACCCGTGTGAACGACAAGATGCTGGGCTTCACCTACGAGCGCCGTTTCGAGAGTCATCCCGACTATCCGCAGCTCTGGGCTATCCGCAAGGCAATCAGAGAATTAAGAAAAAACAGGAAGAAAGGCAGCGAGAACTATCATCAGAAGATGGATAGGCTGAAGAGCCGTGCCGCCGAGATAGAAATCCGCATCAATTCTGAACTCTTTGGCGAGGCACGTGTCATCGCCTGCACCCTGGTGGGTTCTGCCCACCGGTTGCTGGAAGGCATGAAGTTCGGCACCCTGTTTATCGACGAGGCAGCCCAGGCACTGGAAGCTGCCTGCTGGATTCCGATGAAGAGAGCCAGCCGGGTGATTCTGGCGGGCGACCATTGCCAGTTGCCGCCTACCGTAAAGAGTATTGCGGCATTGAGAGCCGGACTGGGCAAGACCCTGATGGAGCGCATCGCCGAAAACAAGCCGGAGGTAGTAACCCTGCTGAAGATTCAGTACCGCATGAACGACGAAATCATGCGATTCTCCAGCGACTGGTTCTACGGGGGCAAGGTGGAGAGTGCGCCACAGATCAAATACCGCAGTGTATTGGATTACGACCATCCGATAACGTGGATTGATACTTCGAACGAGGAGAATCAGATAACGATAGAAGGAGAAGATGTTCCTGAGGATTCTGCATCTGCAGCATCTTCTGAATCTGCAGCCAATCAGAATTCTGATTTGAACTTCAAGGAACAGTTTGTGGGCGAGAGTTTCGGGCGTATCAACAAGGCGGAAGCCGAGCTTACCCTGCTCACCCTGGCGGAATACTTCACCAAGATAGGCAAGCAGCGGGTGTTGAGCGAGAGCATCGACGTGGGCATCATTTCGCCTTATCGTGCCCAGGTGCAGTATCTGAAGAAGCTCATCAAGAAGTATGAGTTCTTCAAGC
>OBKV01001228.1_pt1 | contig 17080 bp, 14 predicted proteins | sample 1517301 | NCBI WGS metagenome assembly OBKV01 (sample SAMN04571685, study PRJEB22368) | human gut metagenome | biome: human gut; material: stool | host: Homo sapiens | place: Luxembourg | collected 2012-06-29 | reverse complement strand
CTCAAACTGCACATCCTATCTCCGAAGCTTATTCAATGTAACTGTTCAGTACTCTTGCACTACAGCAGTATTGAATAGTTATCTCAGATTTTTTCAGGAGGGTAACTCTATGACAATTCTTAAATGTTCAGCAATGACCTGTGTTTACAACAAAGAACAGCTCTGTTCAAAGGGTGATATTGACGTGACAGGCGAAAATGCTACTTCTGCAAATGAGACAAGCTGCGGCAGTTTCCGAGAGAGAACCGGCAGTTCCATGAAAGACAGCTATACAGATGACTGTGGCTGCGACAAAATCCAGATCGACTGCAAAGCCCATAACTGTACCTATAATGATAACTGCAAATGTACAGCATCCTCCATTCAGGTAGACGGCTCTAATGCACATGCATCTTCCGATACAAGATGTGACACCTTCCAGTGCCATTGTGGCGCATAATATCAACACCATGGCAACAGGATTTTCACCCGTATATCAGGGATAATGAACTTCCCTGATCTGGTCAAAAAAAGAGACATGTCCATCTATATGGAATATGTCTCTTTTGTCTGTCTGTAAATTATTTCACTGCAAAACAGATAATCCTATCTGTTTCTTAAGAAATCCGGAATCTGGATATCCTTCTTCTGAACAGTGCTTGACGGAGTCTTAGATGCTCCAAATGGTGTGGCATTCATAGTTGGAAGGCTGAAGCTAGGCATGTTCATACCGCTTCCTGCTGCAGTTCCGGCTGTTGCTGTACCTGTCGTTGCTGTGGAAGAAGGTCTTCTTGCACCAAAGGAAGAAGCTGTGCTTCTTTTTCCGAAAGGGGTCTGCTGAAGGTTATCATCATTCAGACCTGTTGCAATCACTGTGATTCTGCAGTAGTCAGCAACTGTATCATCATACATGGCACCAAAGATGATGTTTGCTTCCTCACCTGTAAGCTCCTGTACATAGCTTGCGGCATCATTGGCATCCATAAGAGAAATATCTCCGGAAATATTAATGATAACATGTGTAGCACCTTTGATGGTTGTCTCAAGAAGTGGAGAAGATACGGCCTGCTGTACAGCTTCCATAGCTTTGTCGTCTCCTCTTGCTTCACCGATACCGATATGGGCAATTCCCTTGTCTGTCATTACAGTCTGAACGTCTGCAAAGTCAAGGTTAATCAGAGCCGGCAGATTGATCAGGTCTGTAATGCCCTGTACTGCCTGCTGCAGAACTTCATCAGCCTTCTTCAGAGCTTCCGGCATGGTTGTTCTGCGATCTACAACTTCCAGTAATTTATCATTCGGGATAACGATTAATGTATCCACTGCTTTCTTCAGATTCTCAATGCCTGCAAGTGCATTATTCATACGAGTTCTTGCTTCAAAACGGAAAGGTTTTGTAACAACGCCAACTGTAAGGATACCCATTTCTTTCGCTGCTGCTGCGATAACAGGTGCAGCTCCGGTTCCGGTTCCGCCTCCCATACCACAGGTAACGAATACCATATCCGCACCTTCCATTAACTGTTTTACTTCTTCAATGCTCTCCTCTGCTGCTTTCTGTCCAACCTCAGGCTGGGCTCCTGCACCAAGACCTTTGGTAATCTTCTCGCCAATCTGAAGTACAGTTGGAGCTTTGCACAGAGTTAAAGCCTGCTTATCAGTATTAACACCTACAAACTCTACTCCGCCGATGGCCTCTTCCACCATTCTGTTTACTGCATTATTTCCGGCTCCACCTACACCGATCACTATGATCTTGGCAGATGATTCAGCCTCGTTTGACATAATCTCTAACAACGTACTTCCTCCTTTATTTATACCTGATATCCTTTTCAGTGATTTATATCAAAGTTACATATAGATATATCATATATTTTTTTTGGGAATTAATCAACCATTAATTTTGTTTTTTTATACTTTTTTCACTCTTTTTCGGCAATTCCGGTAAATATGTTGTATCAGTGTACGGAGCCTTCTCTGATCTCAAAGTTTCCATATACTATCAATATCCCTCAGAATCATCCCCCTGATAATCACTGTTATCTTCTGTATAATCACCATATCCATCTGAATCATCTGAGTTTCCGTCGTCATATGATGAATCACTTTCTCCATCTTCTGAAGTTTCAGAACTCTGGTCATCTGCGGAACTTTCATCTCCTGAACCGTCTCCCGACTCATCAGATGCCGCATCCAGAGATTCCTGTGTAGGCTTCGGTCCCACATAATTACCGGATTCGTCATACTCACCTGCTCCGGTATAATCCCCTTCCTCATCATAACCGCCATTCCAGTTCTCAATTGCTTCCTCAAGAGCAGTTTTCGGTTTTGCACCTACATAATTACCATCCTCGTCATACTCGCCGTCTCCGGTATAATTGCCATCTTCATCATAACCGCCATTCCAGTTCTCAGCAGTAACTTCTTCCTGTTCCAGTTCTTCTTCAAAGGTATTGGACTCCGTAGCCACACTCTCCATATGAAGAATACCTTTTTTTCCCTGAATTTTGGGCAGAATCGCTATCACTCGGTTCATCTTCTCTTCCAGATCAGCATCTTTTCCAAGCTGAACAGTTATATCCCCATAGATGAGGCTGATAGAATAGCTGCTGTCAAACTGGATATGATCGGGGATCATATCATTTTTCTGAAAGATTGTAGACAATGCTACAGCTGTATTCAGTACAGTATCTCCTTTAATATCCAGTTTCTCATCCATCACGATGCTGTTCACCTGAATTCCGTCAAAATACGGAACCGTCTCATCTCTGTTCTGAGAACCCTCCACAAAAATGCCATTTCTGTCAAAATAAATGTAACTGTCAAGATATCGGATGCATCCGACTGTTTTTTTCTCTTTTACGCTGATACAGATGGTATTTCGGTTCAGCTGGGTAACTTTAAATGCATCTACATATGCAATGTCCTCTGTATTTGTAGTGCTGTAGAGCAGTGGTGCAAGGACCGAATTGGAAGCCATCGGTCCCCGAAGCACCATATTCTTTACTTCTTCGTCTGTATAATGGGAAGTTCCCCTCACCTCAACAGTATCTACTTTATAATAGGAAAAAAATACTATCACAGCGACCATAACTCCGGCGCCTATCATACCTGCCAGCATCTTCTTCGTCCTTTTACTCATAGGAGGTCTTTTCCCATAATTACTTTCTCTCATAAATCCTCAAATCCTCTGTCCCCGGCTGCCATATTCTGCAGCCCAAAGTCCGTAAATCTTCACAGATATGCTCATAGCCCCTGCTGATAAACCCGGCTCCTGTAACACAGGTTTCTCCCTCTGCCATAAGTGCGGCAATGAGCAGGGCTGCACCACCTCTGAGATCTCCTGCCTGTACCTGTGTTCCCTTAAGAGTTTTTCCCCCTCTTATGATTGCCTGGTTTCCGCTTACGGAAATATCTGCGCCCATTTTTTTCATCTGAAAAGCACTGCCAAATCTCCGGTCAAAAATATTTTCCCGTATGGTACTCTGTCCCTGCGCACCTGTCAGCACCGCCATCAACGGAGCCTGCAGATCTGTGGGAAAACCCGGATAAATTTCTGTTTCTACTAAAACAGCCGGTCTGACAGCATTCTTTCCATTGACCTCTAGTGTACCACCATTTACTTGATATTGTCCACCTATTTTCCGATATACTTCCATAAACGACTGCAGCTCCTCCACAGGTACATCATGAAGAATAATCTTACTTCTTGCTGCCGCAGCCGCACACAGATAGGTACCTGCAACAATACGATCCGGAGGAATACGGTAGTCTCCGCCTTTCAGTTCATCCACTCCTCTGATCGTAATTTCACCGGTTTCTTCTCCTTCTATCAGTGCTCCCATTGTTTTCAGATATCTGCAGAGCCAGAAAACCTCCGGTTCTTTCGCACAATTATAAAGATGTGTTACACCTTTTGCAAGAACTGCTGCCAGTATTGCCTGTTGAGCAGCTCCCACACTCGATTTCGGAAACACAATATCCTGCCCTTCAAATCTGACACATTCTCCATCCAGGCCTGATGCATTTTCCCGGACATCCGCGCCAAGTGCTCTCAGTGCCATAAGATGGAAATCTATTGGTCTTTTCCCGATCGTACATCCGCCCGGATACCCTATCCTGCATTTTCTGTTTCTTGCAAGCACCGCACCTGCCAGAATGATCGAAGAACGCATTCTGCCTGTATAGACTGCAGGAATTTCTGTTCCGTCTGCGCAGGAACAATCCAGATAAAGATCATGATCGTCCCACCAGGTCACTGCACCAAGACTTTTCAAAATCTCTTCCATACAGAAAACATCTGAAATTCTGGGGCATCCCCTCAGAATGCTTAGTCCTCTGTGCATCAGAGATGCGGCTATCATTGGAAGTGCTGCATTTTTAGATCCCTGTATAAAAATCTCCCCGCTGAGAGATGCTTTACCTGTCACATGGATTTCATCCAACCTTTTGCTCCCAAAGAGTCTCTTACTTTACAGTTTATGGCTTTTTCTATTATATGTTACGCCATTCTGAAACCTGTAATTCAATTTATCCTGTCACATTTCCCAACATTCATCGCAAGTCCCATTTCCCCAAGAAGAAACACTGCCGAAGTTCCTCCATAGCTGATAAAAGGCAGCGTAATGCCTGTATTGGGGATTGTATTGGTCACCACTGCAATATTCAAAATAACCTGAAGAGCCAGATGCCCCATAATCCCGCAACAGATAAGAGCTCCGGCCAGATCTTTTGCATGCATGGCAGCCACACCCAGCCGCCACAAAAGCATTGCAAACAGAAAAATCAGAAAGATAGCTCCGGCTGCTCCCATTTCCTCACATATAATCGAAAAAATCATATCATTCTGCGCTTCCGGAACAAATCCAAGTTTCTGCAGACTGTTTCCAAATCCTCTGCCGAATATTCCGCCGCTGCCGATGGCATACAGTCCCTGGATCGTCTGAAATCCTTTTTCATATTTCTCCGGATTTCTCCAGATTGCAAGACGTTCCAGACGATAACTCTCTGCAACAAGAAAAACAGCTATGAAACCTGCACCTGCGCTGCCAAGCCCGATAAATTCCAGATATCCCGGATTGGATACAAAAATCAGGATTCCACCGATACCCAGAATAATGATCGCTGTACTCAGATTATTTGAACCTACAAGACCAATGATCGGCAGCAGGGTCAATATTGTCCTGCACATAAATCCAAAGCCCCTGGTTGCTTTTTTTGTCCGCTCGATCTGCCATGCAAGAAAAAGGATCACAGCAACTTTCGCAAACTCTGAAGGCTGAAAAGATAAAGGTCCAAGATTCAGCCATCTTTTTGAGCCGTTGATCTCCTGACCTACAAAAAGTACTGCGCCGGACAAAAACATTGAAATCAGATATGCCACTGGTCCCAGCCTCAGAAAAAAATGATAATCAATGGAAGAAACCATATACATTACTCCCATACCCAATGCTGTGGCAAATAACTGTTTCTTAAAATAACAGGCAGAGTCGCCGAAACGTACTCTGCCATTATATTCACTGGAGCTGAATAATACTGCCAGGCCAAAAATCACAAGCAGTACTATCAGTACCAGCATCGTCATATCTGTTTTTGATAAATCTGTCGCTCTTTTTCGCGCCATCTGTTTCTCCGCAAAATTATCTATAGCCGGTCACTGCAGCTTCGTCTTTCTCTGCCGGACAGCTATAATTCTTACTTATAGATATTCTACAGATTTCTTACATATTCCTTGAACATATCTCCACGCTGTTCATAGTTATCAAACTGTCCCCAGCTTGCACATGCGGGAGAAAGCAAAACAGCATCTCCAGGCTGTGCTTTCTCCTCACATACCTTTACTGCCTCTTTCAGATCTTCGCAGAGGATGATGTCATGGAAACCATGTTTCTCAGCAGCTTCTTTGATTTTCTCCTTTGTCTGACCGATCAGCACCAGATAACGTACCTTTCCGTCAAATGCCTCAATCCATTCATCATAACCGGACTGTTTATCATAACCGCCGCCGATCAGAAGTGTCGGACGGTTCATTGCCTGGATTCCTTTAATTGCCGCATCCGGGTTAGTTCCTTTGGAATCATTATAATATACAACGCCTTTTTTCTCTGTCACATATTCGATTCTGTGTGCAACAGCTGTAAATTCACAGATGCTCTTACGGATGCTGTCCAAGGATACTCCATCGTAGTAAGCCATTGCAACTGCGGCCATAACATTCTCAAAATTGTGTTTTCCAAGAAGCTTCAGATCTTCTGTCTTAACTACTTCGATTTCTTTTTCTCCGTCCTTCAGGATGATTTTATTTCCATCCAGATAAATTCCCTCATCCAGTTTACGTCCGCTGGAGAAATATACCACTCGTGGAGTCAGATGTTTTCCAAACTCACGCAGAACCTCATCTTCATAATTCAGCACGCATACATCTTCTGTGCCCTGATTCTCAGTGATCAGTTCTTTCACACGTATATACTCTTCCATTGTATGATGACGGTTCAGATGGTCCTCTGTAATATTCAGGATTGCAGATACCTTTGGTGCAAACTCATCAATCGTTTCCAGCTGAAAACTGCTGATTTCTGCAACAGTTATAGAATTTGGCTTCATCTCCAGTGCTTTGGAAGTATATGGGGTTCCGATATTGCCGACTACAAAAACAGACTCACGTGCATCCTGCATAATTTTTCCAAGAAGTGCTGTTGTAGTAGTTTTTCCGTTTGTTCCTGTGATGGCAAGCACTTCACCGTCACCTACTCTGTATGCCAGTTCCACCTCTCCCCATACCGGAAGCCCCTGCTCATAAAAACTCTTTACAAGTGGAAGATCTGTCGGCACTCCGGGGCTTAAAACTACCAGATCAAGACTGTCCTGTACTTCTTTCGGAAGTTCTCCTGCATATACAGTGACCGGATATGTCCCATCTGTTTTATGTACAACTGCGTCTTTATCTGTTTCGGCATTTCCGTCATAGATAACCGGAAATGCTCCTACCTTTGCCAGAAGGTCAGATGCTCCGATTCCGCTTTTTCCGGAACCGAATACAAGTACCTTTTTTCCCTGTAATTCCATAATAATTTTCCTCCCTTTTATCAGCATAACGCTGAAATCTGCTTAGCCAAAATCTTACAGTGCCAGCAGTGCGACCATACACATAACCGCTGTAATAACTGAGAATACCGCAACTACACGTGTTTCAGACCATCCGCATAACTCAAAATGATGATGGATCGGTGCCATCTTAAAAATACGCTTTCCATGTGTTGCCTTGAAATAAGTTACCTGAATGATAACGGAAAGTACTTCTATCAGATAGATCAGACCCACGATCAGGATAAATAACGGCATCTGCATCACATAAGCCGTACCTGCAACAAAACCACCCAGTGCCAGAGAACCTGTGTCTCCCATAAACACTTTTGCCGGATATACATTAAACAGCAGAAATCCCATCAGTCCTCCCACAACTGCACCTGTGATCGGCTCGATCCCCGATTTCATTCCAATAGAAACTACTGTAAAAAATACTGCAACGATCAGAGTCACACTGGAAGCAAGACCATCCAGACCATCCGTAAAATTAACTCCATTCACAGTACCGATCACAGCAAAGAAAAGAACCGGAACTGCCAGCCATCCAAGATTCAGGAAATGTCCGCTCCAGAATGGGATTCTCATAGTCAGTGAGATATCTGTATACTTAACAATATAAAATACAAAAATCGCAGTCAGAACTACCTGAAGTAAAAATTTCTGCCATGGCAGCAGTCCGTCTGAGCGTTTCAGCACAACCTTCAGATAATCATCCAGAAATCCGATAATTCCAAATCCAAGAGTCAGGAACAGTACCGGAATGATCTTCGGATAATCCCCTACATAAAATAATGCAGTTATCGCTGTGGCGATCAGAAAGATCACTCCACCCATTGTAGGTGTTCCTGCTTTCTTTAAATGGGACTGTACGCCCTCTGTTCTTTCTGTCTGGCCCATCTTCAGTCTCCGAAGAAAAGGAATGATGACCGGTCCTAATACAACGCTGATTGCAAAAGAAATCAGCACAGGGATTACAACTTGAAATTCCATCTTACACCTCGTTCATTCTTTCGTTTTTTCCTGAAAGTTTTTTACTTTCAGATTTCTTTTAGTATAAGGCTTTTTTGCTTATTTATCAACCCTGCCTGCGGAATTTCCCTAATTGCCTTCTGCAGAAAAATCAGAAACATCACTTTTTTCAATTCCAAGATATGGCAGGATATTCTCAAAAATACCACGTATCACAGGTGCAGCTACTGTCCCTCCATAATAGATTCCTTTCGGATCATGAATAATACACAGTCCCAGTATCTGCGGATCTTCTGCAGGTGCAAATCCCAAAAAAGAGGAAATATAACGATTTGCACTTCTTGGCAGTGTCTGAGAAGTGGCAGTTTTCCCACCGATAGCATATCCTTCAATTTTTGCATTTTTTCCGGAGCCCTGAGATACTACTGTTTCCAGGATTTCTCTTATTTCCTTCGAAGTCTCTTCAGAGACAATTCCTTCCTTTACCGGAAAAATCAGTTTCTCACCCTCTGTTCTGTCAGGATTTAACACTGCGACTCCAAAATGCGGTGTCACCCGTCTGCCTCCGTTTATAAGTGAACTTACTGTTGCAGCCAGCTGAACAGGTGTAATCTGAAAAGACTGTCCAAAAGAAACCGTTGCCAGTTCCACTTCTCCCATATTTTTCTTCTGATGCATAATAGTTCCTGCCTCCCCCGGAAGATCTGTCCCGGTTTTATCCAGAAGTCCAAACTGTCTGAAATACTTATAATAACGTTCTACCCCAAGGCGAAGCCCCACCTCTATAAACACAGGGTTACAGGAATTCTGTGCACCTTCCACAAAATTCTGGGATCCATGTCCTGTTCTTTTTGCACAGTGGATTCTGCGATCCTCCACCACTTTATATCCGGGACAATAAAAACGATCCCCAGGTGAAACAACACCAGCCTCCAGTCCGGCTGCCATGGTGATGATTTTAAATGTGGAGCCCGGTTCATAAGTATCATTCAGGCAGGGATTTCTCCACATCTGATTCAGTAATTCCTGCTTTCTTTCTGTATTTGTTTTTCCTGATGCTGTCTGCACTGCCAGTTCACTTTGTTCATTGTGATCTTCCGACGGTATTGTTATCCCGGATTCATTTAACTGCATATTCAGATCATCTGTCAGGGTAAAAGGATCATTCAGGTCAAATTCCGGCACATTGACACATGCATATATTTCGCCGTTCTGTGGATTCATCAGCAGGATAGATACACGTTCTGCCTGCTTTTCCTCCATTACTTTCAAAGCTGACTGCTGCGCAAATTCCTGAATATTTACATCAAGGCTGATCATCAGGCTTTTCCCCTCTATCGGTTTTTCCCTTGTCTCACCCAATTTATCAATTTCCACACCCCTGGCATCTGTTGTTGTCAGGATTTTACCCGGCTGTCCCCTCAGGATTTCTTCATATTTCACTTCCAGACCGATAATTCCCTGATTATCACCTCCCGTAAAGCCAATGACTTTTGAAGCCAGACTTCCACATGGATAGTAACGCTTATAATCCTCATCAACTTTCACCCCTGCCAGACTGCACTCTCTTATCTCATCACCTGTACTTTTTTCCACATTTGTCTTTACTATTTCTATGGAAGAGATTTTCTCCACTCTTTTTCTCACTTCTGCCTCATCTATTTTCAGTTTTTCAGACAGCAGGGCGATTACTTTTTCAGGTTCTTTAATCTGACTGTGGATCACAGAGATTGTACATACCGTCCTGTTTGATGCCAGAACTTTTCCCCTTGCATCCAGAATCTCCCCTCTGGCCGCTTTGATCTCTCTCTCTCTTTCGTGAAGTTCTTTTGCTTTCTTATAATAATAGTCTGATCTGAAACACATAAGATATACCAGTCTTCCGATAAGGCCTGTCATCATTAAAATACAGCAGAGTAATACCACCCATATTTTTCTCTTGTGAAACGTCATATTTTTTTTCATAAAAAAAGCTCCGCAGAGATTGTCATAACAATATATGACCATTCTCTGCGGAGCTATAACTATACGTTTTTATTCCAGACCTGCTTCTTCATTGGTAATACCGTCTGTCTCTTCGTCATTATCCTCAGTCGTCTCAGCTTCATCATCCTCCAGAGGTGCAGGTGCATCAGGATTGGATACTGCATCTCCTGAAGAATCTGCATCCGTACTTCCCGAAGCACTGACAAGATTTGTAGACATCTTATAATTGCCTTCCTCATCCAATATGTGATCTCCATTGGCATCCAGCAGATATCCGTTTTCATCAATCCGGTTTCCATCCCAGTCTATCAGATTGCCATCTGCATCCACCAGATTACCGTCACTGTCAAGTTCGCTGTCCGATATGGAAGTACTCTTTAAATGTCCCTTAAACCCTTCCCACAATTCTGTCTCCGGCACTGTTCCATCTTCAGATTCATCCGGCACTACATTCAGATACGGAAGAAGCTCCGAAAGGATTCCCTGTGCAATATACTGCGGATAAGTACTGTTTGCCTGATCCTCTACATTCGGTTCATCTACAACTACATAAATTACCACAGCCGGGTCATCTACAGGAGCAAATCCAATAAAAGAAACCAGATATTTTCCGTTTCCTCGCGGGTATTTCTCCGCTGTACCTGTTTTACCGCCTGAACTGTAACCCTGCACTTTGGAATGACGGCTGGTACCCTGCTGTACACTCAATGCCATATAGCTTCTGATATCACTGGAAATCCTGGAGGAAATCGTCTGCTTCAGAAGTATCGGCGAGATTGTTTTTATAGTTCCACCATTACTGTCAAGAACCTTTGTCACAAGATGCGGCTGATAATAATATCCGCCATTGATAACGGAACTCATCGCATTGATTTCCTGGATCATGGTACAGGTAAAACCCTGTCCAAAAGCAGAACATGCAAGTTCTGTTTCCCCCATACTGTCCTTAGTATGGATAATACCTGCGCCTTCATTCGGCAGGTCAATCCCTGTCCTTGTTCCGAAATTAAACAGACTCTGTGCTTTGATAAACTGAGTAGCTCCCATCTTGGCACCAATCTGCATCATTGCATCATTACAGGAGTTTGCAATTACCTCTCCCAGTGTCTCTGTGCCATGTGCGCTCGGATAAACCGCACACTTGATCATAGTATCTCCAAAAGTCTGCGATCCATCGCATACAAATGTATCTGTTTCCTGTATCGCACCCTTTTCCAATGCAGAAGCCATGACGATCGGCTTTACAACAGATCCCGGCTCATAGGCATCTGTGACGCAGAAATTACTCCACATACCATTCAGAGCCTCCACTGTTTCCACATCATTCATCGCTTTGATTTCATCTTCTGTATATACAGCGGAAAGATCTCTCGGATTATTCAGATCATAACGGTCACCACCATCCATGGCAATAATCTCACCGGTGGACGGATTTTCAACAATGACACCTATATTCTTGGCCCCCATTGCCTCTTTAAATCCATTAACATATTTCTCAACAATCTGCTGTGCACCGATGTCAATGCTGGTCTGAATGCTTTTTCCATTCACCGCAGCAATAATGGTCTGCTCCACATCTGAATCATCATTGATATACCCATACTGTCTTCCGTCTACGCCTGTCAGTGTGCTGTTATAGTACCCTTCCAGTCCGATATCTGCCACATCTCTGTCCAGTGCAAAACCAATTGTATCGCATGCTGTTTCATTAAACGGGTAACTTCTCAGATAATCCTCTTCAAACCAGACGCCTTTGATATTTGCCCGTTCCTTTGCCTGCGCTTTAGTAAGACCGGAATCTTCATCCTCTGCCTTATATTTTTCAAATTCTTTCTTTTTGTCCATAGACAGCTGTTTTGTCAGTACCTGATACTGACTCTGGCTGGTTCTTGAATCGGCCAAAAGAGAACGCACTGTTTCTTCATCAATCCCCAGCACCTCATTTAAGGCACGTATTGTTGGCTCTACATAGTCCTCATCTGAATTTACAGTTTTACAGTCCAGGATCACATTATAAACTTTATTGCTGGTAGCCAGTATATTTCCGTTCTTGTCATAAATATCGCCTCTCTTTGCCGGCAGTACCTGGCTCTCATATTTCTGCTGTGCCTGGCTTAACACCTGTTTTTTGTATTTGCTTCCACTGGTAGCATTAATATAAGTAATTCTCAGCACTAATATTACCAGAAGCAGTAACACAATTCCAAACAATATCAGCAGCTTTTCTTTCATGTTTTGATTTATTTTTCTCTGTGGTCTTCTTCGACTCTTTCTTCCCGTATTGCTCAATTAATCACCTACTTTGAATCTGGTATATCCTGATACTGTCTTACATAGCTGTTACCCGATGTAGAATAGGTTACTGTCTGATCATCTGACGGATATTTCATCCCCAGTCTCCCCAATGCAGTCTGCTTGATCTTATTCAGATCCACATTTGATGTCACCTGGCTGTAATATGCATCATTGTCTTCTTTTAAATCTGCCAGTTCCTCCTCAAGAGATGCAACTGTACTCATCTTTGCGGTAATCTCTGATTTGTAACGAAGATATTTCACAGAGCAGAATAATATCGCCACACATACAACTGCCAGAAACGCTACAAATCCCCAGTTCATTGCAGTCGCCTTCTGCCTGTTCTTCTGTGCTTCTTTACTCAACTGATGTTTCTGCCTTGGTACCTGCGCAGGACTCGCCTGCACTCTTCGGTTTCGATTGGTCTGCTGCCTTCCCGGATTCTGTCTTCCCGGCTGCCTCTTTCTCTCCGGAACTTCTGCAAGACGTCTGACCGTATTTCCGTCAACATACATTCCTCTGTTTGTTCTGGCACTGGTTCTGCTTCTTCTTGCTGTTTCACTCCTGGTCGTTCTCGCCATTTCATGCCTCTCTAATTATAATACTCTCTCAAAAATCCGAAGCTTTGCACTTTTGGAACGCGGATTCTCTTCCATCTCTGTCTCCCCCGGAAGAATCGGCTTTCTTGTGATCACTTTTCCTTTGGATTTCTTCCCGCATACGCATACAGGAAAATCTGAAGGGCAGGTACACGGATTCTCATTTTTTCTGAAAATCGTCTTTACAATTCTGTCCTCCAGAGAATGAAAAGTGATAATGCAAAGTCTTCCGCCATCATCAAGGATATCGATCATTCCATCCAGAGAATCCCGCAGCACATCGAGCTCTCTGTTAAGCTCAATACGGATTGCCTGAAAAGTTCTCTTGGCCGGATGTCCTGACTTCACCTGCATCTTCATGGGAATGGATTCTCTGATGATCTCTGTCAGTTCTCCGGTGGTTGTGATCGGTTTCACCTGTCTGGCGGCAACAATATGTTTTGCAATATTTTTTGCAAATTTATCTTCACCGTAATCACGAATAATACGGTATAATTCTTTTTCTTCATAGCCATTGACAATATCGCCGGCTGTCTGCGTCTGGCGCTGGTCCATGCGCATATCGAGCGGTGCATCTACCCTGTAGGTAAAACCGCGTTCTTCATTGTCAAGCTGATAGGAAGATACTCCAAGATCAAGGAGAATCCCGTCGACTTTATAGATGCCTCTTGCTGCCAGTTCCTGTACCATGTAACAATAATTGCTGCGAATGATCGTCGCCTGTTTATAGGGGGCTAACCTCTCACTCGCAGCAATTATCGCATCCTGGTCTTGATCTATGCCAATAAATCTCCCCTTGGCAGAAAGTTTCCTGCATACCTCACCGGCATGCCCTGCACCTCCTAAAGTACCATCCACGTAGATTCCGTCCGGTTTGATATCCAAACCTTCAATGGTCTCTTCCAGTAATACAGATTTGTGTTTAAATTCCATCTCCGTCTCCTGTCTGGATTTACTTTGCAAGATACTTCAAACGAGACCTGTCAGATTGTGATTCCCATGTCCTGCATGCTCTCTGCAATGCTGTCCATGTCATCATAATCACAGATCTCATTCCATTTTTCTTTGCTCCAAACTTCAATTCTGTTCAGATTACCTGTCAGAACCACATCTTTCTCCAGACCGGCAAATTCGCGCAGTGTCTGCGGTACAAGGATTCGTCCCTGCCTGTCCAGTTCACATGTAGTTGCTCCAGCTACAAAGAATCGTGAAAAAGTTCTGGCATTTTTATTTGTAAGTGGTAAAGATCTGAGCTTCATTTCAAAGGATTCCCATTCATCCATCGGATAAATGTAAAGACAGCCATCAAGCCCTCTTGTCAGAACAAACTCTTCCCCTAAGAGCTCCCTGAATTTAGAAGGAATGATCAGACGCCCCTTCGCGTCGATCGTGTGGTTATACTCTCCCATGAACATGTTACTCACCTACTCTCGCAAAATCTGAATCTCCCCTTCAGATTTCTCAGGTGGTAATGGACTCTGCCGTTATTCCCCACTCACCACCACTATTCACCACTTTCTACCACTTATGTGCTTATTCTAAACTATTTAGGCTGAAAAAACAAGGGGGAGAAAAAGATTTTTAAAATTTAGAACTCTGTTAACATTTATGAAACAACCTTATTTTTACGAGAAAAATGGGCTTTTATACACAAAAAGTGGGTTGAATTTCCACTTTCAACCCACTTATCTTTCAGATATATGTTTTTTTACTGTTCTTCTTTTGAATTTGTGGGAGAAGTTCCCACATCTGGCTTTACCTGTTCATCCATCTCCGGCCGGATTTCCGGTTCCGGTTTCATTTCAGAAGTCTCAGGAAACATCTGTTTTTCTTTCACTGACTCATCCAGAAATCTTTTTTTCCTCTGCCGGCGTATAGTATCTCTTTTCTGTGCCATCACTCTGCGTATGATCACTACAGGCATAAAAACAGCAAATAATATAGCGGAAATTACCAGCGAAATCCCCACTTTTGTCCCCGGAATATAAAGCTTATCTGTTCTGAACCATTCAAAGAAAAACCTTCCCAGACCATAACCTGCCAGATAGATCATAAACAATTCGCCTTCATATTTCTTTTTTCGGCGCATGGCCATCAACAGCAGAAATAACAGCAGACACCACAGACTTTCATAAAGAAAAATCGGCTGAACCTGAATATATGAAATCCCATTTATGGTCAGCAGATTATCTCTCATTGCTCCCGAAACTTCTCCTGACCGCACAGCTGAAACCGGTATCTGCATTGCCCATGGCAGATCTGTATATTCTCCGAAAGACTCTCTGTTAAAAAAGTTACCCCAGCGCCCTATAGCCTGTCCCAGAAGTATTCCGGGACACGCAATATCGGCACTCTGCCAGAATGACGTTTTGGTAATCCTGCAAAATACCGCTGCCGCAAGAAATCCAAAGAGCAGACCATATAAAGCGTAACCACCATTTCGAAAGTCCAGTATGGCATTCAGATTTTCTTTATAAAATCCCCATGAAAAAGCCACATAAAATAATCTGGAACCTGCCACTGAAACCAGCAGGGAGATAAGTATCATATCGAGATACCTGTTCTGATCTTCCCCATTTCGTTTCGCTTCAAGTGTCACAAGTCCCATTCCAAGAAGAGCACCCACAGCAATCAGTACTCCATATATGGTGAATTCCATTCCAAATATCTGAAATGAGCGTGGCACATAATCAAAGACCAGGCCAGGTCCCGGAAAACGTATCGACATTTCCATAAATCACCTGTTCATCATACATTGAATCGGAATAAGATCACATCTCCATCCTGTACAACGTATTCTTTACCTTCCATTCTTACAAGACCTTTCTCTCTGGCACCTGCATAGGAACCACAGTCCAGAAGATCCTGATAATTTACAACCTCAGCTTTAATAAATCCTCGCTCAAAATCTGTATGGATCTTACCTGCTGCCTGCGGAGCCTTTGTTCCGATTTTAATCGTCCATGCTCTTGTCTCATCCTCACCTGAAGTAAGGAAACTCATCAGTCCAAGGAGATGATAGCTTGCTTTTACAAGTTTCTCAAGTCCTGATTCTGTCAGTCCCAGATCCTCCAGGAACATTTTCTTCTCATCATCATCCAGTTCAGAGATCTCTTCTTCGATTTCTGCACAGATAACGAAAATCTCACTGTTCTGCTCTGCCGCATATTTGCGCACTGCCTGTACATGGCTGTTGCTTTCACCATCATCAGCCAGATCTCCTTCTGCTACGTTTGCTGCATAGATCACAGGCTTCCAGGTAAGCAGATTATAAGTAGACATCCAGGCTTCTTCATCTTCATTTTCCATTTCCATAGTGATTGCCATCTTGCCATCTTCCAGATGTGTTTTTACCTTCTGAAGGAAATCAAGCTCCTTGGCAGCCTCTTTGTCCATGCGTGCTGTTTTTGTAACTTTTGCAATTCTTCTCTCAAGGATCTCAAGGTCTGAGAAGATCAGCTCCAGATTAATAGTTTCAATATCACGGATAGGATCAATACTTCCATCTACATGGATAACATTGGAATCTTCAAAGCAGCGGACTACATGAACGATTGCATCTACCTCACGGATATTTGCAAGGAACTGGTTTCCAAGGCCTTCTCCTTTGGATGCTCCCTTTACAAGTCCTGCAATATCTACGAATTCAATTACAGCAGGTGTCACTTTCTTAGAATGATAAAAGTCTCCGAGAAGCTTCAGTCTCTCATCCGGCACTGTAACAACACCTACATTAGGGTCAATGGTACAGAACGGATAATTTGCAGATTCTGCGCCTGCCTTTGTCAATGAATTAAATAATGTACTTTTTCCAACATTGGGTAATCCGACGATTCCTAATTTCATTTTTTATATTTCCTCCTATAAATCCTTTGATTTTATCCCAGTCCAACAGCTAAATCTTTGATTGACCAACATATCAAATGACAATCAAGTGGATATTCACAATCCAAGCTCTTTGCCTTTTAAATCTTTTCCCATATTTCAGCTTCTCTCATCAGAAGTCCTAATACAGTACTTTGTATTATACCATAGCATCTTATCTTTGTGAATATTCATTTTCATCTCATCTCCTGCTAATATTTCCACACTTTTCGAAATGAATTTTTCAAATTCTTCTCTCGCCTTATTTCTATTTCTAATTTTTGTAAAAATCATTTTTATGC
>OBKV01001226.1_pt1 | contig 17087 bp, 25 predicted proteins | sample 1517301 | NCBI WGS metagenome assembly OBKV01 (sample SAMN04571685, study PRJEB22368) | human gut metagenome | biome: human gut; material: stool | host: Homo sapiens | place: Luxembourg | collected 2012-06-29 | reverse complement strand
AAGATGATAGACACGCTGCCCGTCGGAGCTGATGCCATAACATCCTATGTCCGCGTGAGAGTTTCCGGCGCTGGACCTGAATATCCGGCAGTCCGCCGTCGCTGCGTTGTGAGTGTAGGTGGCACAGGTGGCGATGCAGGGTCAAACGTGACAGATACACTGACTCTGGGTGGCAGAGGTGACGGAGAAGCTGGAACGTTTAACGTAACCACAAGAAAATTCACGGCGACGCCCGCGTCTGGCAGGGCTTTAACGGAATAAGGAGGACAAGATGGGAGCAGCAAGTTTACGAGTAGACAGTGGCGTCAAACGCATTGAGGTCAACGACAACGGCGATTATATTGCGGTCAACATCTCTGACAACAGTTTTTTTAAGCGTTTTGACGATTTTGTGGCATGGCTGAATGCAAAAAACGAGGAAGCCGATAGGATTGCTAATGATTCTTCCGGTGATTTCACGGAACGCTTCGGAGCGTATGACGCTTTATGCAAAGAGGCCTGCGCTGAGTTGGATTCTCTGTTTGGGAGCGGGTGTTGCAAAAAGGTGTTCCCTGACGTGGAATCCCCGGGAATGGAGCTTATCGCGGACTTTTTAGACCAGATCATACCGATTCTTCAGGGCTTCGCCACTGAACGAAATCAGAAAATCACAAGCAAATACAGCCCGAACAGGAAAGGGGCGCGAAGCAATTAAATGTGGAATGTGCTGCTTGATAAATTCCCAACAGAATATGAGGGTTTCCGCATAGACGAAGCCTTCCAGACAGGGATCCAGATTTCACAGGCTTTGCAAGATCCGGACCTGTCAGACGATGAAAGGTTGGCTGTAGCGCTGGGGCTGCTGTATCCGTCAGAGGATGGGGACGGCAGCCCTTCTTCTTTACCCGATTTAAAAACTGCCGTGGATGGCCTTAGGTGGTTTCTGAGCGGGTGGTATACCGACAACCGCCCGAAGGATGAGGACAAAGTTCCGGTAACAGATTTTGACATAGACCAGTGGCGCATCTATTCAGCATTTCTGGAGAAGTACGGAATCGACCTGAACCGGTCTGACATGCACTACTGGGCGTTCATGGGACTGCTGTCCACGCTCGGTGAATGCGCATACACGAACGTCATAGCCATCCGGCAGCAGAAAATAGACCCTAAGATGGACACGCGTGCAAAACAGGCATTGCAGGAGCAGAAACAAATATTTGCAATAGAGCGGGAAGAGGAACTGACAGAAGAGGAACAGGAAGACGTTGACGCTTTTATGAAATGGATCAAGGTAGGAGGCTGATATGCCGAAATATGACGGTTCGATACGGATAAACACAAAAATTGAAACAAAAGATTTAAACAGCCAGATGATGCGCGTGTCTAATGCCATAAAAAAAGACAGCGCGGCTTTAGATTCTCTCAATCGCAAAATGGAAGAATTTTCGCAAAAGAAAATCCCGACAGAAAAATTTGCAGAATTACAAAGAGAGTTAGAAAAGGCAGAATCCGAGTATTCAAAACTGCAGGCCCGTATGTCACAAAAGGGGGCGGCAACGTCTGAGTATAAAGCTTTACAGAAAGACCTCGTTGCGGCGCAAGGAGAGCTGTCTAAGCTTGTAGCACGTCAGACAGACTGGGAAAACATGGGGGTACCTCAAACCGGCGGCGCATGGGACGTACTAAATGAACAGGTTGCAGCCGCATCCGACCGTGTAGATGATCTGAAAGAAAAGCTTCAGCAGATGGAGAACAGTGGAAAGGCGTATACCCCGAAGGTGGACAAGGCTCAACTGGATGAAGCGGCTCAAAAAGTAGATGAAATCAAGGCAAAAATAAACGCGGAGAAAGCATCCGGCGCTGCGTTTGTATCCCCGAAAGACACGGAAGAGTTTCAAAAAATGTCTGCAAAAGCGTCTCAGCTTGCCGGAAACATAGATGTTTCAAAGCGCAGGATGGCAGAACTTAACGCGAAGCAGAAGCCCATCAAAAAAGAATTTGACCGGATGAAGAATTCTGCCGATAAAGCATTTAAAACAGCCTCGTCCGGCGCGAAAAAAATCGCGGGGCTGTTCAGCGCCCTTGCGTCAAGGCTAAAAGGAATCGCATTCTCATCAAAGAAAAGTGCAGGGATGTTCAGCACATTTGCGTCAAGGCTGAAAGGTATCGCGTTATCGCTTTTGGTATTTAACTGGATAACAAAAGCATTTAATGCGATGGTGTCCGGAATGCAAAAGGGATTCTCAAACCTTGCAAAATATTCTGAGCCGTTGGCAAATTCATTTCAGACGCTAAAAAATTCCCTGGTTACGCTTGGAAATGCGCTTGCAGCTGCCTTTGCACCGATTGTCCAGATAGCAATTCCGTATCTAAATGCGCTTATAAACGGGATAACGCGGGCGATAACATACGTGGCGCAGCTTATTGCCATCCTCGGCGGGAAAAGCACATTCATCCGAGCGAAAAAGATACAGGATTCCTATAACGATTCCCTGAATGGAACAGCAGAGGCGGCAAAAAAGGCGGCCGGAGCTTTGGCAAAATTTGATGACCTGGATGTGCTGCAAAAGCAGGACAATTCCGGCGGCGGTGGAGGTGCGGGTGCTGATGGAGGATTTGAAGAAGTACCAATAGATAATAAATGGTTGAAAATAGCCGATTGGTTAAAAGAAATGTGGGAAAACAGTGACTTCTATGAGCTTGGTAAGTTCTTGGGGGAAAAGCTGAAAGAAGCTCTGGATAATATCCCGTGGGATGATATCAAAGAATCTGCTCGGAGAATTGCTCACAGTATAGCAACCTTTATCAACGGATTTATTGAGGTTGAAGGTCTTGGATACTCGATTGGTACAACGCTTGCACAGGCTATCAACACCGCATTTGAGTTCTTGAATGAATTTGTGCATACAATTCACTGGGATTCGATAGGTGCTTTTATTGCAGATACCTTGAATGGTTTTTTTGAAAGCATTGATTGGGATGTTATTTATGACACCTTTGTGACAGGAGCTAAAGGGCTGGCAGATGCGATCAATTCGTTTACAGATTGGTTTAACTGGGACAATGTTTCAAATACAATATCTAATTTAGTCAATACGTTTGTCGATACCGTGTACACATTTTTTTCAACCGCAGACTGGGAGGCTATTGGAGCCAATATAGGTCAACAGATTTCCAAAACTGTAAAAAATATTGACTGGAAAGCGGCAGGCGAGGCGTTTTCAAAAGTAGCTACATCTATTCTCGAAATGATAAAGGCGGGATTGGAAGAAATCGAATGGGATGAAGTTGGTATTGCAATCCGCGACTTTTTGGTAGGAATTGATTGGGCAACGCTTTTGAAGGATGTGGGCGACATCATTTCAGAGACACTGAACGGCTTGATTCATACAGCATATGCAGCTCTTGGCGGAAATGATGAAGAGTTTACAAAATGGCAGGAAAACAATCGAAAAGCTCGTGATGAAGCTGGAAAGACTTATGAGGAATTAGGGACAAAGGCAGAAGAATACTTGACCCGTCAGAGGAAAATAACAGATCCGTCAACATGGGATATTACTATAGTAGCTAGAAAAATGGCTCAAATTGCATCTGAAGCATTTGACGGTATGATGGAATCCCTTTCTAATTTCTGTGAAGCTGCTGGCGCATTCTTGGGCGAAAAATTTACAGAAATCACAGAAAATGCCTCGTTAAAGTGGAGCGAGTTTAAGATATGGTGGGATGAGTTTTGGACAGAAATTTTGGAAAATATATTGTCGGTGTGGGAAAATATCAAATTATTTTTCGCGGAAACCTGGGAATCCATCAAAGAGACTGCAGGGGTAATTTGGACACCGATCAAAGAATTTTTCCTTGAAATCTGGGGAGAAATCCGTGATAAAGCGGTGGAGATTTGGGAAAAAGTAAGAAGCACATTTGAAGAAAAGATGAACAAAGTCAAGGAAAAATCGACGGAGATTATCAAGAAATTTGATGACTTCAAAACGAGTGTAAAAACAGTTTTTGAAGCTGTGAAATCCAAAGTCGAAGAAACTATCAAGCCGGTTATTGATTTGATTCAGAATTTTACAGATAAAATTCGTGCTGCAATCTCGGCGGTTAAAGACTTTTTTGCAAGTGGATTTGAAAAAGTGGGGGAGATATTCGGCGGAATATTTACTGGTGGAGGATCATCGCATACGCGAACAATGTCCACGCAGCCGTATGCCATAAGCGAAAGCTTTGCATCTCGTACCCTGCGAGATATCCCGGCGCTTGCATCTGGCTCGGTAATCCGTGGCGGCAACCCGTTCCTGGCGATTCTGGGCGACCAGCGGGCAGGGCAGACCAACATCGAAGCGCCGATAGGCACAATCAAACAAGCTGTATCGGAGGTAATGGCAGAGAGCGGCGGCGGATTTAGAACGGCGAAAATTGTCTTGCAGGTAAACGGGGTAGATCTGGCGCAAGCTACACTGCAGGATTTCTTATCGGAAGCAAGCAGGCAAGGATATGATCTGGAGGTGATCGGAGGATGATTTTTACACGCGGCATATACATAGATGGGGAGTATTTTAACATCCCCATCGTGTCCATAAAAAGAAACGCGGATTTCCTCGACAAATTCGCCGAAAGAGTTGAAGCGGGAGAGCTCCTGCGTGAATTGATAGGCGTGTATTTTAACTACACAATGTCGGTCGGGAAGAGCAGCTCGTTCCCGGATGGCGTATATAAACGTTTCTGGGATAAGGTTACAGAGCCCGTCCCATTCCATATTATTTCGCTGCCGTCAGATCCTGGTTATTACGAATACACAGCTTATATATCCAGCGTCTCTGATGAATACGAGAAGATAACACAGGATAGCGCTGATTATAAAGGGTTTACCTGCAAGTTTACGGCGAAAGAACCGGCAAGGAGACCATGATGAAAACAGAATTTTATGTCGAATACAATCTGTATGACACGACTGCTCTGCCTGATGCAAAAGAAAGCACAGAGAGCAATGCTGCTTTTGGGGATATGGGGCTGTTTAAGTCAAAAGGCAGCCCACCAAAATACGCTACACTGGAACATAATTTTTTCGTGTTGGATGGGAGTCTTAGCGAAATGCCAGACACGCCGACGGACATCCCATTTTTTTCGGATGTGCAAGCGGGCGCAGATGGAATTTTCACAAAACAGCCTGTAATCAGAATAGATTTTACCGAAAATCATACCTCTATCGGGCTGACTTTTCATTTTTCGGAAACATTCCCGCTGGAGATGGAAGTGACATGGTACGACCTCGGCGGTACATATAAATCGCAAAAACGTTTCTTTCCGGACAAACTGAATTATTTTGCCGAAAACCAGGTGGAGGAATACGGACGCATTGAAATCCGATTTGTACGTGCCCTACCGTGGCACAATGTAAAGTTAAACTATCTCGAGTATGGCACAACGTTTATCTGGGGCCCCGATGTCATAAAAAGCGCGAAGCTTGTAAATGACACAGATCCTATCAGTAATCAGATTAAAACGGACAAACTCACGTTTGACTTTGTTGACACTGATGATGATTTTAATGTTGGAAACATTAACGGGTTGCACAAAACATTGCAGAAAAAGCAAAGAATGTTGCCATACGAAATCGTTGACGGCGTGAAGATGCCGCTGGGCGTTTTATGGAATCCAACAGTACCACCAAAAATGTCACCCAAATATCGGCGATCGACTACAAAGGGATGCTTGCTAATGTGGATTTTAAAGACGGGCGGATATACGCCGGAGAAACGGCGGGAAGTGTGATCGAAGAGATTATGACAGCGGCAGGGATTGAAGATTATACGGTTGAGGAAGAGGTGGCGCAAACGCCGCTGTATGGCACGCTTAAAATCCAGACCTGTCAAAAAGCTCTGCGTGAGGTATTGTTCGCTTGCGCTGCGATTATGAACACATCCCGCCGGTCTGGAATCGAAATACGAAAATCGACCAGAAAAATATCGACAACGATTCCGCGCAGCCGGAAATTTTCCACGACGTTAAAGGCAGATCCTTATGTGTCAGACGTAAGCGTAAAATATAAAACGTGGGTGTTGGACGCGGCGGAAAGCGAGATTACGAAAGGCACATACGATCCTGGGATACATACAATTCAGCTCACAAGCCCGGCAGCGAACATGAGCGCATCTGCTGGAAGGATTGTTAAACAAATGCCGTACTATGTTGTGCTGGAAATCGCTGGAAACTCCCGTGCAGAGGTCACGATCACGGGGCACAAATATGTCGGCACTGAGCTGGCTACACTGTCCAGGATCGAGCATATAAAGTCCGGCGAGGTGCGGAACACAAAAACATTTACAGGAACGCTTTTGAATTATGAAAGTGCCCAGAAGGTTGCAGATAATATACTTGATTATTATCAGCTTCAGCAGATTATTCAGACGCGTCATTTGTCCGCCGAGGAAAAAGCGGGGGACTGGGCGGAAGTCGAAAATACCTTGCAAATGCATGGTAATTTTGTCGCCTGTATAGAATCCCTCAGCATTGACCTCACGGGTGGATTTGTGGGTACGGCAAAGTACAGAGGATATTATAAAATAACATCAGAAGATTATTATTCTGGCGAGTTGTATGCTGATGAGGAGGTGGGAATCACCTAATGGAATGGGTATATGACCGGACACAGGAGGATGTGGAGCGGGCAAAACTACTTACGCAAAAATATGCTGCGGGGACAATCACGGAAACGGAGAAAAAAGAATGGGCTGCAGGAATGAAAGGCGCGCTGAATGCCTCAGACCTGAACAGGATTGAAGGGAATATCCGGGAAATCGCTGGAATTTTAGCGATAACTGTAACAACGAAAACGTGGGAAAAGAATCAAATCCCACGAGTAAGTGATTTTAAAAGAATCCGTGATAATGTACAACGCATCCGGGACGCATGGAGTACCTTGAAAGATACCCCAGTTACGCCAGATACGCCGCTGGTTACTTATCAAAAATGGAATGCCATAGAGCGGATTTTACACGATGTCAAATATGTATATGACCGCGTCATGGACAGTTATTATTATTGCGGCGATGAAATCTACGCCGGGGAAGGAATAGGGATTTTATAATGGCAGAAACATGGTTTACCCCGAAAGAATGGAAAGCCCGCCTTGTGGAATTTGCAGGACGTAGGCTTCTGAGAAACGTTGCAAACGGAGAATCAACAACGTATGACGTTTCCCGCAGTGAGGGACAGGTGTCTCAGGAGGGCGATGCATTTAACACTAAAAATATGAACGACCTCGAACGGCGAATCTCGAACGGATTTGCGAAGGCAAAGACCAATATTGATTCACTTAACGACAATGGTGCGATCAAAGGCATGGACGCTAGAGAGGACGGAGTTTATATCACATACTCCACTGGTGCTGATACAGTAACAAAAAAATTGGGTAGCGAACCTCAACTGCTCGGAACGCTAACTGGCAACGGAACTTTTGATTGTAAAAAAATTGCAAACTATAAACAGCTTACAAAAGATAATTTTTTTATAATTCCCAAAACAGTCAGAGCCAGATTCAACGCACCTGGGGGAACGGATTCCAGCAATATGGGATGGAATAGTACAAAAGAATTAAAAAGCATCGAATACAATGCGGATACAGGTATTCTTTCGTTTTATCTAACTACTTCTGATAGCTATTCGTATGGCAACTATTGGACAAAATCATATTCAATAGATATTACAGGTGATTTATATTGCGTTTTTTAAATATAATGAACACGAACTGTTCTTTGCTTTAATCCAGTACCGTATTGTATTAAAACGCACTCCGTATGGCGTGATGATATGGAAAGAATTCCTTTATCAGCATCATAATTCCAGTCATATCCGACTCCTGTTCTTAACATGGAAGTGTTCCAGTTTGCCATATCAAGATCTGAAAGCATTCGTGGGAACAGAGTTTCCCATAAAATCAAATCCTTGTAGTTAGGTATATCAGATATATCTATCGACATTGAGCCAGAGTTTGCAGTGGGGGTTATAGTAAAATCTCTATATGTGAGAGACCCTAATTTTACCTTCATTCCATCGGCTGTAGTTCCCCAAAAGTTAGTGCCGTCCCACTGAAGTCCCGTCCCGTCTGGAAAACGCTGGTTCAAATCCCTACTTAGTTGAGTAAAAACAAAATGTATATTAAATAAAACCTAAAAATAGAAAAGAGGTAAAAATATGAAAAAAATCGTATTTAAATCTGGCAAAGAATTGGAGATTGATGGGATTACCCAAAGCGGGAAATCCTTGCAAATCTCTATAAAAAGCAGCGATGTGAAAAGCATCATCGGCACGTTTTCAGACCCTGAAACACGGCTGTGATGCGGTATTATGTGGGAATCGACTTGATGTGCGGGTACGCTGGGTTTAAAAAATTCGCCGGGCTGGAATATACGCCTGACGTGATCGCGTCCATCAATTACGAGCAGGAGGACGCAACAACAGAAAGCGGGTTTGCGGAATCCCATGTGAATGTATGTACGGTGCATATGGAAAAAGCGGAAGAAGCAGTGATGCCGGCGGGAATGACTGATAAAGTCACAAAGCTGGAAAACGATGTGTCCAGCATCACGTCCGGCATCAATGAGATCAACGGAATCTTGGAGGGCGAATGATATGTTTACAAAAAAAGCGAAAGATAATCTCCTGGCAATGCTAGAGCAGGCTAAAATCAGCGCTGTGGATAACACGGATGCACAGGCTTTGCTCGTGCCGTCGCTGTACCCTGAATGGGAAGTACTGAAGGACGGAACACATCTGACAAAAGGGCAGCGGTGCACTTATAATAAAGTGCTGTACAATGTCCTGTCTGACCACGATAAACAGGAGCAGTGGACTCCGGAGGCGGCACCGTCCCTGTTCGCAAAAGTTCTTATCCCAGACCCGAACGTAACACCGGACTGGGAGCAGCCGGGAAGCACAAACGGATATAAAAAAGGCGATAAGGTAAAACACAATAGTAAGGTCTGGGAATCTCTGGTCGACAATAATGTATGGGAGCCGGGAGCCGTAGGAACGGATAGTGTATGGAAAGAAGCCAGCGAATGAGAAAGGCGTAGGAAATGCTTATTGAACTGATAGAAAAGGCGGAAAATGTTGGGTGGGGGACGATAGCGGTTGTGATCGCTGGTGTGTTTATGTTTATCCCGACTATCGTGGAAAGCTGGAATAAGGTCCTTGACGCACTGGGGTTGGTAAAGAAAAAGAATCTTTTCCGGAAACAGCGTGAAAAGGAGATCGCAGCAGTCTATTCACATATCGAGGAGCTGCAAAGTGGAGTCGTGTCAAAGCAAGAGGAGTACCACCAGCAATCTATTACGATCAGGGACAATCTTGCCAGAAGGCAGGACGATTTGTACGAAAAACAGATTGAATTGAAGCAGGATGTAAAGAATATAACTCGGATGCTGGAAGAGTACATCCAGAAGGACAACGAACGCACGATTGCTTCGCTACGTACAACTCTGTGGCGGCTACATAAGGAATTTACATCACAGAGATATGTGACGCCGGACGGATTAAAGACCTTCCGAGAGCTGGGGAATGTGTACGAAGCTGCCGGCGGGGATGACATTTATCACGAAAAGCTGCAGCCGGAGGTGTTAGCTCTAGACATCAAATATCCGGATGGAAGCATATACAAAATTAAGGAGGTATGACAATGAAAAAGATTGATTGGATGCGAAAACTGACAAGCAGAAAGCTTTGGATGACGTGGCATCATTTGTGACGCTGATGATTGTGGCTTGCGGAGGGACGGAAAATGAAGCCACACAGATCTCTGCGCTGATCATGGCTGGTGCTACGGTTATCGGCTATGTCATCGGCGAGGGTTTGACAGATGCGGCAGCTATTGAAGCAGACAAGGAAGGATAAGGTGATCCGATTATCTCCCGCGCAGGGTTAAGCGTGATTCTTGGGCGGCTTCTGTCGCCCTGTATCATATGGAGGTGTTTTTTATGTGGAAAGGAATTGACGTTTCGGATAATCAAGGCGTGATAGACTGGGAACAGGTTGCAGCGTCAAAAGTTGCATTCGCAATCTTGCGCAGTGTGCGCCGATCGGGCAAGGAAGATCATCAGTTTGCTGCAAATCTGGAAGGCTGCCGAAAGCACAATATATCATTTTCTGTATATAAGTACACCTACGCAGCCACGCCGGAAACGGCGCGTGGAGAAGCTCAGCAGGTCGTAGAATTATTACAGTCTCACGGGCTTACCGGAACAATGGTCTGGTGGGATGTAGAGGACAAAGATGTGTTGCATCCGTTGGGCATTAAAAAACTGACAAAGTGCATCAGAGCGGCACAGGAAGTCATCACAACGGCAGGGTACGGGTTTGGGTTATATATCGGGCTGTATGTTTATAAGAAGCGCTGGCTTGACTTTGACGCGTTTGCTGGGACACGGCTGTGGGTGGCTCGATACTACAAAGGTTATCGAACGATGCAGTTTGATGACGAGCCGGATCAGGAATACAAGCCCGATGTTGACGGAAACATATCTGGATGGCAGTACACGAGCTGTGGGGAGATCCCAGGTATCAAGGGGGATGTAGATCTTGATATCGCATATGATGATCCTGCGGAATGGACGCATCCTGCAGCGGAGCCGGGAGTGATTTACACAGTATCCGTAGCTGATGTATGGACACGCGAGCAGGCAGAGGTTATCCGGCAGCAGTTTGCGGCGATGGGAATTAATGGGATTGTCCATAAGGTTAAGATCTTGGAATAAAGATATAGGCCGAGAGAACATTCAAAGTCCTCCCGGCCGCAGGCTATGATGAAATGATGAAGCGGCTATGTCCTGATAAGATTATCTTTTATGGATCTGTACCAGACGATTGCAAAGGTGATATAATCAGGATAAAGCCGTTTAGCGATAAATTTAACGTTGCGGAGGTGGCGGCATGGTGATAAATTTACAGTTTTTCGGAGGACGTGGAGGAAGCAGCGGTTTGGGAAAAATCGGCGGCGTTGGGCTGGATGTTACGTATAACGGAGAAACGACACGGTATTATTTCGAGAAACACGGAAATCAGAATTATTATTCGGCGGGGATGGGAGGAATGGCTGAGCCAACTCCACAAAACATGACACCAGCAGAGTTCAAGCGCCGGGTAGAATCCAATGGGGCAAAAACGGCACCAGTAACCGCAGCAATGAAAAGAGCAGACAAAAAAAAACATGCAGCATACCGAAAAGAAATGGATACGTTTTTAGACAGAGCGTATGCAAGTGACAAAACGTTTGTGCAAGGATCGCGTAATGCAAGAAAAGCCAACCGAGCGAACAAACGAATCCGCAGAAGATAATCTCGTAAAGTAGACGAGCAGATGTCAACTAAAAAGAGGGAGGACAAAATGAAAGTAGACTTACAATTTTTTGGCGGTCGCGGAGCTGCTTTAAACGCAGCCGGAAGTGCGAAAAAAAATAGAGGGGGGATCATCGATCCATCTGCAGAGCCCAGGGAAATAGAAGCAGTATATAGAGAATCACGCGGGTATTACGGGTCTTATTACAAGAACGAGATTTTGCAGGCATCTGCTGATGATCGTACCGGGGAGTTATCTTTTGACTATGCTACTCCTGAAAAACGCGAAAAGACATCTAAAACAAATAAAACGCAGTATCTTACATATAAGTTAAATGCTGGCGCAGAGGATGGAGACACGTTTGGTATCAACTGGGACAAGGTTAAAGCTGTCTCGGGACAGACGTATGGCATCCGTGCAGAACTGAAAGAACGCGGTTTTAAATGGGATGGGAAAACAAAAAAGTGGAGGAAAGAGTAAATTTTCCGACCAAAGACATACAGGAAAACAACACCGAAAAGCAGGGCTCTTATGGGCTCTGCTTTGTTTTATAAAATATGTGCTTTAGTATTTACAAATGGCGTGCTTTAGTGTATTATAATCGCATAAGTAACAAAAAAAGGAGACGAAAAAATGAAAAAGAGATTCAAAATTGAAGGGTATTCCTTCAATTTAAAAAAAGAAGTCAGTAGGATCTATTACGAGGATGAAATATTCATTCACGAAGGAGAAGCTGCAGCCTTGAATGGCGCGTGTATTTGCGTAGCCAATAGGTTTAGAGATAATCCGAGATTTAAAGAAGGTGAGTATACACTCACCGAAATAACTGAGTAAAAACAGCAGGGGCGTTTCTTCCCCTTCTGTTTTGGAAAGGATTGAAAATGGGGAAAAAAGAAAATAAGACACCTGAAAAGCAAATCTGGTACTCGCAAGAGTACCAGAAAAAGAACGACCGCGTGAATGTCGTGTTTCCGGCAGGCACACGGGAACGTATGGAAGCTTTGGGTATTAAAGCTGCAGCTCCTTTTATAAAAAAGGCAGTCGCAGCTGAACTGGATCGGCTGGAAAAAGAAAATGAAAAAGGAGAAGAAAAAATGGAAAAATTTAATCATTATGGAATTGAGGTTATTTATCAGATTATAGACAGACCTTTTGAAGATGTCTTGAAAGAAAACGGAGTGGAATATACCGCGCTTCCGTATATCGATGATATCGTATTTAAATACGAGAAAAACGGGCAGCGGAAATATGCATACATCGAGGTAGAAAAACTCCCTGATGATTACGCGGAGCGCGTATATATTACTTCAGAGATTCCGGAGGATTTGAGCTGGAAAGGAATCGCAGAGGATTACCGGAATCAGAAATCCGGCGAGAGACCGGCAAAACTACATACGCGGGCATACATGATCTTTTCAGCGGCATACAACGATGCGCTCCGGAAGAAGCCATTTACTTTTGACCTGAACGCCGCACCAGGGAAAAGAGACATTGCATACGCGCTCATAAAGTACTATGTGAGCATAGATGATCTAAAAGAGATGGATCATCACGATTGCCCGATGATCGATGAATTTTAAAAGTTAGGGACAGCCGAAAAGCTGCCCCTTCTTTTTTATCTAACTTTTACTATTTGCTGAAGCGGAAGAAGCAGTAAAAAACGGAGATTTTGAAAAGTGGCGAATAAAAGAAAACCAGAATAAAGACATAAGCTGAGAGGGCAAGCAAAGTCCTCCCAGCTTTTTATTTTTTGATGATGTATGACACGAAATATGACACAAAGCAAAAAGAACCTTGATCTCTCAAGGTTCTTTTAGTCGGAGTGACAAGACTTGAACTGGTTTGCATAATGCTTTGAAATTCCTTTATTTGCTGGGAATGCTGATTTTAAAGCATTTCTTGGATATATAGTAATATTATTAAAAGTATATATATGTACGTTAAAATATTAAAATAAACAACAGTATGACACGAAATATGACATGCTTACAGAGAATTGAACATCGCGTCAAAATGACCGTTGGTCTTATTTGACATCTTTTCGCGCTGGTCTTCCATCGCATGGCGGTAGACGTTTTTTAATGTCCCATCATTCCCCCAGCCGCCGCGCTCCATAATATAAGCATCTGGAACCCCGATTGCGTGCATGATAGACGCGCAGTAATGCCGGCAATCGTGGAATCGGAAGTGCGGCACTCCAGCATGCTTTAGGACGTGGTTAAATCGTTGGGTGATCATATTCGGGTTGAGTTCCGTCACTCTGCCGTTGCCTTTTGGAATCTGGTCCGTAATAAATGAGGGAAAATCTATAAAACGGTCTCCAGCATATGATTTTGGGGATTTGATAATGTACTTTCTGTTTTCATCTAGAACCATGTTGCGGTGCACATGGACGCGTGTCCCAGCTATATCACTTCGGTCAAGCGCACAGATTTCCCCGCGCCTCATGGGGCCGAAGGCTGCCAGTAGGATTGGGATTTCCATTTCTGTCCCTTTGGCTGCCTCCATAACCTTTTTTATATCATCATCTGTCGGTACATAGAGCTGCGGTCGAATCTTCTGCGGGAGAACGGTGTTCAGTGCAAAATCGGGGCGCGTCTCCCTTAATACGGCACTGATTAGAGCGTGGTTATCCCGGACGCTCTTCGGGGAGTGCCCTTCGGTAAACGCATTGACATGCCTCTGGATATCCTCCTGGGTTATGTCATCTATTCGGATATCTTTCAAGTCCTTATAATTTTTCCTGGCGCGTTTATATTCCCGGACGCTGGAAGGGGACAGCACGACAGACCTTTTTTCGATGTAGGCCTCAAGGGCTGCCTGGAAAGTTAAGGAACGCGGAGCAGCAGTTTTTTTTGAAACTGCATAAGCAGCGGCGGCAGCCTCAGCCTCTCTCTTTCCTGCGGGCTTTGGATTGTCAGACGTGAATGATTTATAGTGTTTTTTCCCGTTTTCGTCTGTGTAGTCGTAAACACGGCATCTCCATGATCCAGACGGGAGTTTTTTTGCTGTTGCCATAGTTAATCCTCCTTTTAGGTATAAAAAATACACCTATGCAGGTGTAGGAGGCTGTGGTATACTTTTCTTGCGTGGGAAAACATACCACCACCTCACGTGCTGTATAGTTTCCTTTATTGCCCCGGTGTTACCAGCATCGGGGCTTTTTATTTTTTAATTTGTTATTTCTTCAATATCTATCTGGTATCCAAGGATTTCTCCCATATCTTTACAATATCCTTTTACTGTGATAGGGTCGCCCTTTTTCATATTCATAATCAGTTCTTTTTGTGTCTCGGAAGTCATGTAACATTGGATTGTTGCCAACGAAAACTGTTCCGAATCAATCGAGATATATTTCCCGGAGCTGTCGATTGTGCCTAATGTTCCAGTGATTTGCAGATATTTATCAAGGTAATCATTCTGTGCTTTCATCGCGTTGCTGTTCAGAGCATCAACGAGGTCATCCGCAGTTACCTCAATATATTCTTTCGGAATGTTAGTTTCCGTTTCGATTGGATCGGCTCCTTCTGATACGTCGCCATTTGAATTTTCTTGCACAACTGTGTGCTGTTCTGCATCGTTGTTACCCGATTTCGGAACAAAAAGAGTTATGATCATAATGATTGATATAACAAGTGCGGCAATCCAAAGCCCCTTCTTGCGCTTTTTGTTTTTATTCTTAACAGCGTCGATTATAATTAAAATAATCGAGATTATGGATAAAGGTGCAAATATTAAACTAAAAAGTGAAACAACAAAAGCAGCTATGCTCAACCCTGTGTTTGTTTTTTTTGTGGTATCGCTCGTCTGGAGCTGGTCGTTCAAATTCTGCTGGCTCCCATTTAATAAATCGTTTGGCGCTCCGCAGTTTGGACATGTAGCTGCCTTTTCTGAGTATTCTTTCCCGCATTCGGGGCATTTGATAAGTGCCATTTTCTTATCCTCCTCATATGATATTTTGTTTGTTGATCGCCGCAGCGATATAACCGTGTGTAACATTCTGTCAAACCCTGCGCTGGCTGTCGTTTTTTGCCGCGTAGGTTCGACGCTTCACCGCGTTTCCCTGTACGCATCTGTTGAAATATATATTACCTTGTGTTAATATATAATCAAACAAGTGTTCGTGTTGGGAGGGATGCACGATGGACTACAAAAAACTCATTGCCGAAATGGTAAATAATTCAAATGACATTAAAATGCTCGAATTGGTTTACCGTTTCTGCAAAAAGATCTTGCGCTAGGGGATAACACCCCTAGCCTTTTTTGTGTGACAAACTTTCCGCAAGCTTCTCGAGAACTTCCCATTCAGTATCGTCCAGCTTTGCCAAAGCTTCTATAAGGCGTGTCCTGAACGAATCTTCTTCCTTTATTAAATCGCCCACGAAGTCAGTTATGATTTGACTTCTTTCTAAAGGCTGAATAATTTCTCCGCGTTCATATCTAAGCCATTCTTCATTCACATGAAATTTCTCACTTATATCGTTGATCACGCGTTCCGTAACTGAAATTCTCCCTGATTCTATATTTGCGATATTTGCCCTGGAAAGACCTAATGGCTCTCCTAATGCTTCTTGCGTTATATGCAATATATCTTTTCTTAAATAACGAATCCGCTCGCCTATATTCATTAAATTCACCTCCTTGCAAGAGTAATTATATACCATAATGAAACGTTTGTAAAGCACAAAATTATTCTAAAAATGTATTGACAAGCACATAAAAAACCGTTATAATGTGCTTAACAAAACAAACAAGGAGGTTGAGCATTGAGCGAAAAAGAAAAGGACATAATCGTCACGATCGGCAAGGCGCTTCCTAATATGTCCGAAAGAGATAAAGGATATTTTCTGGGATACGCCGAAGCGCTGGCAAGCAAAGCAGGCGTGAAAAGGAATGCCAAAGCTTCTGCGAAAAAAGAAAAAGCAGTAAGCGGCGAAGAGGGGAGGTGAGAGAAATGAGCGAGTATTTAAATAGGGAATGTGACCGTGTCCCTAAATTCCGAATGGAAATGACAGGGAAGCGTGGCGTTGAAATCTGGATTGACGGGGTAAATATTTCACAGGGAGTTCGCAGTGTTACATTTTCAGCGGAAGGCTGTGAAAAATCTCCGGTATTAAATCTTTCGCTTGACGTTGGAGATTTCAGTTTTTTGCCTGAACGAAACCTAATATCAAGGGCAGAGACAAAAAAACAATCCACTACCCTTGATACTATTAAGGATGCTGTTAGAGAAGCGTTAGAGAAGTGAGTATGACATTATAACCCACTGACGATTCACAGAGATGAATCCGGCTTGTTCTAACTCATCCAGATAACGTTCTAAATATTCAGGAGGGAATCCAAAAGAGCAAAAATCTTCATCATGGAAGTGATTATTTTTTCGTTCTCGGTTTTCTCTCATAAAATTTAGAAGTTTTTCAGAATTTGTCTGCATAGAATTGCTCCTTTCTTTTGTACTCGGCTCTGGCGGGAGCCTGTGAGTACAGTATAGGACGGGGATAAGCAGGAAGCAAGAGATAGGAGGTATGGATATTAACGAAAGAGAAGACAGCTTTGCAGTAGAAGTCATCGAAGAAGCAAAGCAGGAGACAAAGAGATGGCGCATAGCGTGGGAAATCACGATGGCCGCGCTGATTTTATCAAATCTATATTGGATGTGGAGGTGAAAGAGATGCCGAAAACAAAAGCACTTGGGGTGTATGCGGACCGCAAAGAAGCCGTCCGGCGCGTCATCAATGTCGGACTGGCACGCAGCGGGCTGACAGGGAAAGACCTTG
>OBKV01001223.1_pt1 | contig 17100 bp, 9 predicted proteins | sample 1517301 | NCBI WGS metagenome assembly OBKV01 (sample SAMN04571685, study PRJEB22368) | human gut metagenome | biome: human gut; material: stool | host: Homo sapiens | place: Luxembourg | collected 2012-06-29 | reverse complement strand
GCAAAGTTCTATGGGCCAACTTGAGAGTCGAAAACGATACTCTGTTGACCGGATATCGTATCACTAACGGATGGGCGCGTACGAATTATACCTATTTTGCTATCTCTTTGTCACAGCCGATTAAAGACTACGGATATAAGGATAAAGAAAAAGTATTGTACAATGGCTTCTGGCGTCGTTTTAAGTTGGAAAAGAACTTCCCCGAAATCACAGGTCGAAAAATCGTGGCTTACTTTAACTTCGATACCGCTAACAATTCGGAACTGGTTGTAAAAGTGGCATTGTCAGCAGTCAGTACGGAAGGGGCCATTAAGAATCTGCGTGCCGAGGCTTCCGGAAAGAGTTTCGAACAGTTGGCGGAAGCTGCTCGTACAGATTGGAATAGCGAACTGGAGCATTTCGAGATTGAAGGTACGCCCGATCAAAAAGCAATGTTCTACACTTCCCTTTATCACACCATGATTAATCCGTCTGTGTATATGGATGTAGACGGTTCCTATCGTGGGCTGGATCATAACATACACCGGGCGGAAGGATTTACCAACTATACTATATTTTCCCTTTGGGATACCTATCGTGCGGAACATCCTTTCCTGAATCTGGTGAAACCGGGACGCAATGCGGATATGGTGGAATCCATGATTAAACATGAGCAACAAAGCGTGCACGGAATGTTGCCGATATGGAGTCTGATGGGAAATGAAAACTGGTGTATGAGCGGTTATCATGCTGTGTCTGTACTGGCGGATGCAATAACCAAAGGCGTCTTTTCGAATGTGGATGAGGCATTGGCGGCAATGGTCAGTACATCCACCGTTCCGTATTATGAAGGTATAGCTGATTATATGAAGCTGGGATATATTCCGCTTGACAAAAGTGGTACAGCAGCCTCTTCTACTTTGGAGTATGCATACGACGATTGGACTATCTATCAGACAGCTTTGAAGGCAGGTAACAAGGAAATAGCGGAGACTTACCGAAAGCGTGCCCTCAATTATCGTACTATCTATGATACAAGTATTGGTTTTGCACGTCCCCGTTATAGTGACGGTTCTTTCAAGAAAGAGTTTGATGTATTACAAACCTATGGTGAAGGTTTTATCGAAGGCAATTCATGGAATTTCTCTTTTCATGTGCCGCACGATGTATTTGGCATGATCGACTTGATGGGAGGAGAAGGGACGTTCGTGCAGAAACTGGATGAACTGTTCTCCATGCATCTGCCGGAGAAGTACTATGAGCATAATGAGGATATTACGGAAGAATGTTTGGTCGGCGGATATGTGCATGGTAATGAACCGAGCCACCATGTTCCTTATCTATATGCGTGGACTTCCCAGCCGTGGAAATCACAGTACTGGCTGCGTGAGATTCTGAATAAGATGTATAAGAATGATATTAACGGATTGGGTGGAAATGATGATTGCGGACAGATGTCAGCATGGTATCTTTTCTCTGTGATGGGCTTCTATCCGGTTTGTCCTGGTACAGACCAGTATGTATTGGGAGCGCCCTACCTGCCTTATCTGAAGATGACACTTCCTAATGGAAAGACATTGGAGATCAAAGCGCCGGGTGTCAGCGACAAGAAACGTTACGTGCAGTCGCTGAAATTGAACGGTAAGGTATACGACAAGATGTACATTACACATGAAGACATTTTGAAAGGAGGCGTGCTTGAATTCAAGATGGGGGCGTCACCTAATAAACGTCGCGGATTATCACCGGAGGATAAACCTTATTCATTAACTAACGGAATCAACGAATAATCAATAAAGGAGTATGAAAAAGATACATTTAATCTATGCAGCCTGCCTGCTGGTAGGTATGGGGACTTGTGCTGCAAGTGTGCAAAAACAGGTGAAGGATAATTCTGATGTATGGAAAGAGTACAATACAGGTGCTGTATTGTTTGAGGATAAAGCACCGGAAACGCTGGGATCGGACATTTACCACCGGATCATTCCCGATGCTGAATCGTACATCAAGGAACAGGCACGTACTGTATTAGCTACTCTTTACAATTCTCCGGAAGATAGTATTCCCGCAGTGCACAAGATACATTATACTTTGGAAGATATCAACGGTATTTCTGCTAAAGGCGGTGGCAATGGTGATGTGACGATTTTCTACAGTACACGTCATATTGAAAAATCTTTTGCAGCGAATGATACGGCAAAGTTGTTTTTCGAAACGCGCGGGGTATTGTTGCATGAACTGACACATGCTTATCAGCTGGAACCGCAAGGAATCGGTTCTTATGGAACCAATCGTGTGTTCTGGGCATTTATCGAGGGAATGGCAGATGCTGTGCGGGTTGCCAATGGAGGATTTGACGGACCGAATGCCCGTCCGAAAGGCGGGAACTATATGGACGGTTATCGTACAGCCGGTTATTTCTTTGTCTGGTTGCGTGATAACAAAGATCCTGAATTCCTGCGTAAGTTCAATCGCAGTACGTTGGAGGTGGTGCCTTGGTCGTTCGATGGTGCTATCAAACATATTTTAGGGAATGAATATAATATTGACGAATTATGGCATGAGTATCAGGTCGCTGTAGGTGATATACAAGCATAATAATGTAAATATGGTGAGTGTTATGGGTAAAAGAGGATTGTTTTTAGTATGGCTGTGCCTGGTGAGTATTTTGCCAGGCATGGCTCAAACCGAGAAACTGATTGATTATGTGAATCCATTTGTGGGAACAGATGGTTATGGTAATGTGTATCCGGGTGCGCAGATTCCTTTCGGGGGAATTCAGATGAGTCCGGACACGGATAGTAAATACTATGATGCGGCTTCCGGTTATAAATATAATCATTCCACCTTGTTGGGATTCAGCCTGACTCATTTAAGCGGGACTGGTATACCTGATTTGGGAGACTTTCTGTTTATTCCCGGAACAGGAGAGATGAAACTGGATCCAGGGACACGTGAGGAGCCGGAAAAAGGATACCGTTCACGTTATTCTCATGAAAAGGAATGGGCATCACCTAATTATTATGCGGTGGAACTGTCAGATTATGGAGTAAAGGCTGAAATGACGTCAGGGGTACGTAGTGGTATGTTTCGTTTCACCTATCCTCAATCGGATAAAGCTTTTATTATGATCGATATGAACCATACTTTATGGCAATCTTGTGAATGGGCAAATCTGCGCATGGAAAATGATTCTACCATCACCGGATATAAACTGGTGAAAGGTTGGGGACCGGAACGGCATATTTATTTCACGGCTACTTTCTCTAAAAAGTTGACCGGCTTGCGCTTTATGCAGAATAAGAAACCGGTGATTTACAATACCTCCCGGTTTCGTAGCAGCTATGAAGCTTGGGGAAAGAATCTGATGGCTTGCATCTCTTTTGATACGAAAGCCGGAGAGGAAGTGATTGTAAAAACTGCTATTTCATCGGTCAGCACAAACGGGGCAAAAAACAATATGGCGGAACTTGCTGGACTCACTTTCGATGATCTGAAAGCTAAAGGAGAAGCACTATGGGAAAAAGAACTTGGAAAATATACCCTTACTGCCGACCGTAAAACGAAAAGAACATTCTATACGTCGGCTTATCATGCGGCTTTGCATCCGTTCATCTTTCAGGATGCAGACGGGCAGTTTCGCGGATTAGATAAAAATATAGAGAAAGCCGAAGGATTTATCAACTATACGGTATTCTCTCTTTGGGATACCTACCGGGCTTTGCATCCCTGGTTCAATCTGGTGCAGCAGGAAGTGAATGCCGATATTGCCAATTCCATGTTGGCTCATTATGATAAGAGTGTGGAGAAAATGCTTCCTATCTGGTCGTTTTATGGAAATGAGACTTGGTGTATGATTGGTTATCATGCAGTTTCCGTATTGGCTGACATGATTGTGAAGGGAGTGAAAGGATTCGATTACGAACGTGCGTATGAGGCTATGAAGACCACGGCGATGAATCCGAATTATGACTGTTTGCCGGAATATCGTATGATGGGATATGTGCCTTTTGATAAAGAGGCGGAGTCAGTATCTAAAACATTGGAATATGCGTATGATGATTATTGCATGGCACAGGCTGCCAAGGCTTTGGGTAAAGAGGATGATTATCGTTATTTCTTGAATCGTGCACTCTCTTATCAGACTTTGATTGATCCGGAAACGAAATATATGCGTGGCAAGGACAGTCAGGGAAACTGGCGTACACCGTTTACTCCGGTAGCTTATCAGGGCCCCGGATCTGTAAATGGATGGGGGGATATTACGGAAGGCTTTACTGTACAATATACTTGGTATGTACCACAAGATGTACAAGGATATATGAACGAAGCTGGCGAAGATTGGTTCCGCAACCGGTTGGATGAACTGTTCACAGTAGAGTTGCCGGATGATATTCAGGGACGTATCGGAGCTTATTGGCATGGAAATGAACCTTGCCATCATGTAGCGTATCTTTATAATTACTTGAAAGAACCTTGGAAATGTCAGAAGTGGGTCCGTGCTATTGTTGACCGTTTCTATGGCGATACTCCGGATGCATTAAGTGGCAATGACGATTGCGGGCAGATGTCGGCTTGGTATATGTTCAATTGCATTGGCTTTTACCCGGTGGCTCCTTCAAGCAATATGTATAACATTGGTTCTCCTTGCGTTGAGGCAATAACAGTTCGGATGAGCAACGGAAAAGTTATTGAAATGGTAGCAGATAATTGGTCGCCGAAGAATGTGTATGTAAAGGAATTGTATGTGAATGGCAAGAAGTATGACAAATCTTATTTGAAATATGAGGATATACGTGATGGCGTGAAACTACGTTTTGTCATGAGCAGTAAACCGAACTATAAGCGTGCGGTATCGGATGAAGCGGTAGCTCCTTCTTTGTCGTTGCCTGGAAAGACAATGAAATATCAGGTAAATTTGATGAAAACGGGTATATCAAACCAGTGAAAATAACTTTTGAAGGAGTATTACCCAGTCCGTTTGATAGTACGAAGTGATGTTTTTATTACATTTGCCATTGTAAAACGATTATTAATTAAATATCTAAATCATGAGAAGATATTTCCTGTTAGTTGTGTGTTTGTGCTTGGCATCACTACTTCGTGCACAGAATAAGTTAGAGTTAATTTCTCCCAATGGAGAGCTGAAAGTGTCCTTGAATCTCTCGGATAAAATCTATTATAGTATAGATTATAACGGAGATGTATTGTTGAAAGACAATTCCCTTCAGTTGACATTGAGGAATCAGGTGTTGGGACAAAATCCCAAACTGCGCCGTCAGAAACGTACGAGTGTCGACGAGCAATTAACTCCTATTGTTCCTTTGAAATATGCGAAAGTCAATAATCGTTATAATCAATTGCTACTGACCTTTAAAGATTATTCAGTAGAATTCCGTGCTTTTGACGATGGAGTTGCTTACCGGTTTATTACCTCACAAAAAGGTGATGTTGAAGTAATGAACGAAGAGTTTGCTATCAACTTCCCGTCGGATTATCTTCTTCACTTGCAACAACCGGGAGGCTTCCATACAGCTTATGAGGAACCTTACACACATGTTCAAAGTAATGCGTGGAAGCCTGAAGAACGGATAGCTGTTTTGCCGGTATTGGTTGACACACAAAAAGACTATAAAATATTAATCAGCGAGTCGGATCTGGCTGATTATCCATGTATGTTTTTCAAAGGAACGGGCACGAACGGAGCAATTTCTGTTTTTCCTAAAGCTCCGCTTGCGTTTGCCGAAAATAGTGATCGAAGCGTGAAGATTACTCAAGAAGCTGATTACATTGCTAAAACAAAAGGTACGAGAAATTATCCTTGGCGTTACTTTGTGATAAGTAAAAATGATAAGCAGTTGATTGAGAATACAATGACTTATAAACTGGCTGAAAAGAATCAACTTCAGGATGTTTCATGGATTAAGCCGGGACAGGTGAGCTGGGAATGGTGGAATGACGCTTCTCCTTACGGACCGGATGTGAATTTTGTTTCCGGTTATAACTTGGATACTTATAAGTATTACATTGATTTTGCTTCTAAATTTGGTATTCCATATATCATTATGGATGAAGGCTGGGCTAAAAGTACACGTGATCCTTATACGCCTAATCCCAAAGTAGACTTGCACGAGTTGATCCGTTATGGCAAAGAAAAAAATGTAGGGATTGTGCTTTGGTTGACGTGGTTGACGGTAGAAAACAATTTTGATCTCTTCAAGACTTTCAATGAATGGGGAGTAAAAGGACTTAAGATTGATTTTATGGACAGAAGCGATCAGTGGATGGTCAACTATTACGAACGGGTAGCCCGGGAAGCAGCCAAACATCATTTGTTTGTCGATTTTCATGGCTCTTTCAAACCTGCCGGACTGGAATATAAATATCCGAATGTATTGTCTTACGAAGGAGTGCGTGGCATGGAACAAATGGGTGGTTGTTATCCGGATAATAGTCTGTATTTACCGTTTATGCGTAATGCTGTCGGTCCGATGGATTATACTCCCGGGGCGATGATTAGTATGCAGCCTAATGTGTATCGGTCGGAACGTCCTAATGCTGCAAGTATCGGAACACGTGCTTATCAGTTGGCACTCTTTGTGGTTTTTGAGAGTGGTCTGCAGATGTTGGCAGATAATCCTACTCTTTATTATCGTAATGAAGATTGTACCCGTTTCATCACACAAGTTCCCGTAACATGGGACGAGACTGTGGCATTGGAAGCTAAAGCGGGTGAATACGTCATTGTAGCAAAACGGAAAGGCGATAAGTGGTTTATAGGAGGAATGACTAATAATGGTAAAAAGGAACGTGAGTTTACCATAAAGTTAGATTTCTTGAATAAAGATCGCTCTTATCAAATGACATCTTTTGAGGATGGTATCAACGCAGGACGTCAGGCGATGGATTATCGTTGCAAGTCAGCCCAAGTGAAAGCCGGAGAACAGCTAACTATAAAGATGGTTAGAAATGGCAGCTTTGCAGCTGTCATTGAATGATGGCACATATTCTAACTTTCCATACGTAAAAATGGAATCCTCTTTCAATCTATCACCATCCTTCTGAAACGCATTGTTCATCGAGCTTTCAGGGTGGTGATAGATTGTTCTCCACCTATCACCTAATCATTCATCTATCACCGTTTGAAATGAACATGCCTGCATATAAATATAAGCTTGTATGTAAATAGAAGTTTCAACAGGAGATACCTTTGGTTTCAAGCGTTGAAACCAATCGTTTCACGGCACGAAACACTTTGTTTTGCTATTTGTTCTAAGAAGGCAATGTCTCGGAATCAACGTTTTCTCTTAGAGAACCACTCTTTAAACTCTGCTACTCGGGCTTTGCTGACAAGTATTTTTTCTTTGATTCCTGAATAATACAAGTTGATGGACAGTCGGCTGTTGAACCATAAGTCAATATCTTTGATAGCTTCTCGCGAAATAAGATATTGGCGGTTAGCTCGAAAGAAAAGAGAAGGATTGAGACACTCCGTAAGTTCATCTAATGTTTGAGAAAAACAGTATTCGGTTTCATCGGTTAAGACTACTTTGACCTGACAGTCCTTAATATAAAACAATTGTATCATATCTACAGAAACGGGCAATAGTTTGTCTCCTTTGGTAGGAATAAGGAAATGACTTTTATAGTTTTCTTGCTTTTGGAGTGAATGTATTAGTTTCAGTAGCTCATTCTCCTGTTGTGGAAAAGAAAACTGGTGTTTGTCAGCAGCATCCTGTAAACCTTGGAGCTTATCGAAAGCGTGTTCTATGTCTTCCTTACCGATGGGTTTTAATAAGTAGTCGATGCTGTTTACTTTGAATGCACGTAACGCATATTCATCATAGGCAGTTGTAAAGATAATCGGACAAGTAATATTGATATGATTGAATATCTCGAAGGCGGAACCATCTGCCAGGTGAATATCCATGAATACCAGTTCCGGCATCGGATGAGAACTGAACCATTCGATAGTGGAACTGATACTATCCAGTATGGTCACGATTTCTCCATTCGGTTTTATCTCATTAAGCAGTGAAGTCAGGTTTCGTACTGCTGCTTTTTCGTCTTCTATAATGACAATCTTCATGGTGATTATTGTTCTAGTTGTGATTTTTCAATCAAAGGAATACAAACTGTAAACTCTCTGTCCTCCGTTATTTGTATATCCCGTTTAAACAAAAGCCTGTATCGCTTGGCAAGGTTGGCAAGTCCGATACCGGTTCCGGAAGTTGCAGTCCATTTGGGCTGAATGTCGTTGCTGATAGACAAATTGCCGTTATCGTCCGTCGTGATATGAATGGTCAACGGCTTCCGGTCGCTGATTTCGTTGTGCTTTACTGCATTCTCAATCAACACTTGCACCGCCATTGGAGGGAGGAGATATTCTTCGTATGCATTGCTTATCTGTATGTCGAATTGTAGATTGTTCTCAAAACGCATCTTTAATAGAAATATATAAGCGGAAACAAATTCTATTTCTTCCCGGAGACTGACACATTGTGACTCATTACTTTGCAAAGTATACCTTAGTACCCGGGAGAGTTCCTGAATGTAATCCTGTGCTTTATCCTGATTTTCGCGTACCAGCGAACGCAGGGTATTCAGCGAGTTGAACAGCATGTGTGGGTTCAGCTGATTTTTCAGTACTTCATACTGATTGCGGAGATTCTCTGCCTGAAGCTGTTCGTTTTCAATAAGTACCAGTTGCTGCTTGAATATAAGATGAATGATACAGCAACTACTGGTGACGAGACATGCCACAATAAAATCCCGCAATGGATGCAAATAATGATGTACCATGGCATCGATGGCCGGAATATCAAACGTTCTGTGAAGGAAAACAAAAAACTGTCCTGACAAGTTACTCAATATCCATGTCACGATAAAGGAAAGCAAAATCTTTGTTCCTGTAATTTTAATGGAAGCCTGATTGAAATGAAACAAACGGGTATTGATGGCAAAAAGTAACAATAGCGACAGAAAGGTAAACAGGATTTCGTTTGCCACATCTATAAACTTCATCCCTGGGAATAAGGAATGACTTTCGAAACGGTCGAAAAGAGATACTGATTCAGGAAAATGAATCAGTACAGCAACCGCTAAGGAGATGATGACTGTGGAAAGTATATATTTATCTTTTTTTATTGCTTTGGCTATCATACAACAAAGATAGTGGTAAATTATGAGTTACCGGTTATAAAATGTCAATGCTGTTGTCACAGTTGGTCAATTATTGTTTCTGAATGTGTGCCGTGACATACATACCGGGGCGGAATTGTACATTTTCCTCCTTGATGGAAGCATACACTTCGAGCGAACGATTGGTTTCGTCTACTTTTTGTCCGATGGAAATCACGATACCGTGAAAGGTTTGTGTCCCCATTCCGTTTACACGAAACTGTACCGGGCTGCCGACTTGTATGTCTGCAAGATCTTTCTCGTAAGTAGTCAGGCAAAGCATCGGGCTGCTTTTATCGATAAGTTCGCAAAGTGCTTCTCCCGGATTGATATATTTGCCGATATTCATCGCTACATTAGCGGCATAACCACTAATGGGGGCTTTGACTTCCAGTAGCGGTTGTATTCCGTTCTTAAGTAATGCCTCCGTTTGAACGCCTAAAAGAGAAAGTTGTGCAGCAGCGGCGTCCTGGCGACTCTTCATGGAGAGAAAGTCCGCTTTACTTTGCTGGAATTTCTTTTGAGAAGCTGCTTGTTCGGCAGACAGATTTTTTTGCCGTTCGTATTCAGCTAAGAGATATTCGGTTTGTGCGTGACTGTCCAGATAAGTTTGTTGCAGGGTGATGAACTCCGGATTCTCTAACGTGGCGATTACACTGTTTGCAGCCACCCATTGCCCTGGAAGCAGAGAAGCCTTTTTTACAATGCCTCCCATGGTTAAAGCAATGGTTGCCTGACGTTGAGGAGGAAGAACGATTCGTCCGTTGAACGAAACCTGATTAGGCTTTGAGGTAGCTGAAGTGATGGCATCCACTTCGGGTTGTGCGATGGTATCTGCTATCGTTTCGGCAACGGGAATTGCGGCGGATTCGTTATTTGTAGTTTGCTGGTTTCCTTTGCAAGCCGTTAGAACTAGTAAAAGGATGGGATAAACTATTTTTTTCATATCTTATGTTTTATAATAATTATTCTGGGTGATGTATCTCATTCAATGTCTCGATTTTCCACCTACTTGAAAAGTTCATATTCCAGTGCAGCAATATTGTATTGGTAGACTGTTTCAATATAGCCTCTGCGTATCTCTCTGGCGGTGGTAATCGACTGTATATATTCGGCAATGCCTGTTTCGCTCTGCTGCAATTGCAGGTTGGCTGCCTTTGTCAGTTCATCCGCTTCTTTCAAGGCCGATGAGGTATAATATCGTAAACTCTCGTTATATCTGCGGAGGGATGCTTCCAGTTCGAATGTTTTATTTCTTAACTCCCGGATGTTGGCATCTGCCTGTATTTGCGCTGAAGTGGCAGTTAGCCGTGCCCGCTTCACTTTGCTCTTTTGTGGCAGGAAGTAGATGGGGAAAGAAACCCCGATCATCCAGGCATTCAGATTCTTAAGTGGGAGAATGTCCTGACGAGTATACCCCACACTGATTTCAGGAAAGAAATGGCTCTGCTCTACACGGAGCATTGCTTTCGCTTCATCTGCCTGGCTTTGAAAGTAGGCAGTATGTGCTCCCGACAGGTTTCCATCCGAAATGCCGGTATAGAATAAGGATAAAGTGGAATCCACCGGAACAATGGGATCGTTGGAGTAGCAACTCCATTGGAAACGTGCCAATGCCATTTTCTCTTCTTCTTTTGCTTGGAACCAGCGGTTATGCAGATCGGCAGCTATGGTGGTCATCATATTTTTCTCTAGCAAGGTGATCTCTCCTTGTTGGTATCGTAATTCTCCGATGCGCTGCAGTTCTTCTGCCATTTTATCCTGATCTCGATACATTGAACAGAGATTAGTGGCATATTGGTAGTAGGCCCACGCCCTTTTCACTTCTGCTGTGATTTCTTTCTCTACCATCTGCCGATAATAGGTGTTCGTTTTTACCTGACGGTTGACTAACGCATTCTTGTAGAATGGCGTTAGAAGAGAGCCCAGGCTTTGCTCGAAAGCCAGTTCCTTGTCTTTTTTGTTTTCTCCGTTAAGTTGACCCCAGGAATAGCTGAACGAGGTAGGCGTTGCTTCTATCACTTCTCCGCGAGTGGCTTTGGCTTGTTGAATAGCATTATTGGCTATTTTCAGGCGAGGATGATTTTGTTTGGCTATTTCTATCGCCTGTTCGAGACTGACTGTTTGTGTCTGTTGAGCGGAAACGAACGCGGGAAGAAACAAGAACAGGAGACACAATCCCCCGAAAGGCCAGCGTAGTTTGATTCCCGGACGTCTCCAAGTAGCAAATGAATTTACAATTTTGTAAAACACCGGAATGATGAGTAAAGTCAGTACGGTAGAAATAATCAAGCCACCGATGACCACTGTTGCCAACGGACGTTGTACTTCTGCGCCGGCTGAAGTGGCTATTGCCATCGGGACGAATCCCAGAGATGCAACCAGTCCTGTCAGGAATACAGGACGGAGCAAGTGTGGAGTCCCTCTTTTGATAATCTGGTTTGTAGTCATGGAATAGGTATTTTGTTTACGAAGTTCGTTGAAGTGATTTACCATCAGGATACCATTCAATACTGCTACCCCGAACAAAGCGATGAATCCTACTCCGGCCGATATGCTAAACGGAAGTCCGCGTAGCCAAAGTGCGGCGATACCACCGATGAGCGATAGGGGGACGGTTGAGAATACCATCAGGGTATAGGTGATGTTCTTGAATGCGAAGAACAGAATCAACAGAATAAGCATTAATGCCACTGGGATGACCACCAGTAAGGTATTGATGGCATTTTGCAAGTTTTCGAACTGGCCGCCGTATTCGAAGTAATATCCCGGCTTCAGTTTGATGTTCTTGTCCAGTGTCTCTTGAATATTGGCGACAACTTGCTGGATGTCTGCGTCACGCACATTGACACCGATGACGATGCGCCGTTTGGTTGCATCCCGATTGATTTGCAGTGGCCCACTGACAAGGTCGATGCTTGCTACCTCTCCAACAGGAATTTGAATTCCTTCCGAAGTGCGTACAAACAACTTATCAAGATTCAAGTCGGCCACTTTCTCCTGGTCAAGCCGTACCACGAGATCGAATCTCCGTTCGTTTTCAAAGACTACACCTGTTGACTCTCCGGCATAGGCAGTTCGGATAATGGTGTTAAGCTCTTGTATGTTGATGCCGTAACGGGCTATTTTGCTACGGTTGTATTTCACTACCAATTGGGGTAATCCCATCGTCTGCTCAACGATGACATCCGCTGCTCCCGGCACTTTTTCTACAAAGGTAGCTGCTTCTTTGGCTCTTTCATATAATTCGTGCGTGTCTTCTCCATATAGTTTGATGGCAATATCTGCTTTTGCTCCCGTCATCAGCTCGTTGAAGCGAAGCTGTATCGGTTGCGAGAAGTTGAATTCGGCACGTTCGGAGAGCGGAGCAAGTGCGTCTTTCATTTTATCCACCATTTCTGCACGGCTTTCGGCACTTGTCCATTCTTTAAATGGTTTCATGATAATCATCACATCGGCATCTTCCACTGCCATCGGGTCAGTGGGAACTTCCGCCGTTCCTATTTTGGCTACAACATGTTTGATTTCAGGGAATTTATCCATTAATGCTTTCTCTGCCAAGCGGGATACTTCGATACTTTCGGTCAGCGAACTTCCTGCGGGTAGTGTCATTTGCATGGCAAAATCTCCTTCGTCCAAAGTAGGAATGAACTCTGCTCCCAGGCGGGTAAAGAGAAAAAGTGAACCGATCAGCGCAGAGAAGGCTACGATGACGGTACGCCATTTGTAACGAAGACAGGCGCGCAGGGTGTGCTGGTAGATCTTGTTCAGTTTCTCGAAGAAGCGGTCGGCAAGGGTGGGTTTCACAACAATGGTATGCTTCAGAAAGAGGGAGGCCATCATAGGAACATAAGTCAGTGAAAGAATTAAGGCTCCGATAATGCAGAACACAAGTGTTTTGGCCATGGGGGTGAAGTATTTCCCTTCAATCCCGTTCAATGTAAGGATGGGGAAGAAGACGATAAGGATAATTAATACAGCAAAGGTGGCGGAACGTGCAACGCCGGAAGCTCCTTTTTCCACTTCTTTGTCCATCTCTTTGCGGGTCAGTGTGCGGCCTCGGAATTGTTTTCCGTAAATGTGGGCGAGGATACCTTCCAATATAACGATAGAGCCATCTACTACAATACCAAAGTCAATGGCACCGAGACTCATTAGATTGGCGGTGACATTGAATACACGCATCATGATAAAAGCGAAAAGCATTGCCAGCGGGATGACGGATGCGACAATCAGTCCGGCACGGAGGTTGCCGAGGAAGAGGATGAGTACAAGGAAGACGATAACCGCTCCTTCAATCAGGTTGTTGACAACCGTAGAGATGTTCCGGTTTACCAGTTCCGAACGGTTCAAGTAAGGTTCTATACTGACTCCTTCGGGTAATAGCTGCTGTATTTTTTCTACCCGTTTTTCGAGTTCTTGAGTCACTACATTTGCGTTGGCACCTTTCAGCATCATGGCAATTCCGCCGACACACTCGCCCTCACCATCCTTTGTCATGGCACCGAAACGCTTTGGAGAACCGAAGCGGACAACTCCTACATCACTGATATGTACCGGAATCCCATTCCGGTTGGTCACTACAATCTGTTCAATATCCTTGATGCGGGTAATCATACCTTCCGACCGGATATAGTAGGCATTCTTTATCTTCTCAATGTAGCTTCCGCCGGTATTTTGGTTGTTGCTGCTAAGTGCTTCGAACACCTCGCCGATAGTGATATTCAAAGAAAACAGGGCGTCCGGATCGACGGCTACTTCATATTGTTTCAAGTAACCGCCGAAACTATTGATTTCTACTATACCGGGTATACCGGACAACTGACGTTTCACCATCCAATCTTGAATGGTGCGGAGTTCCATTGCGTCATATTTCTTCTCATATCCGGGAGCTACCTTTAATATATACTGGTAAATCTCTCCCAGACCGGTAGTGATGGGCATCATCTCCGGTGTTCCGAGCTCGGAGGGAATTTCGCTTGTTACGCTTTGTATTTGTTCATTTATCAGCTGCCGTGCATCGAGTGTGGGGACACTTTCTTTAAAAACGACCGTTACGACCGATAGTCCGAAGCGGCTGACAGAACGGATATCTTCGACATTCATAATATTGCTCATCGCTATTTCGATAGGCATAGTGATGAGCTGTTCCACCTCTTGTGGCGCGAGTGTAGGGGATACGGTCACTATTTGTACCTGATTATTGGTAATGTCGGGCACGGCATCAATAGGTAGTGTCAGCATCGCATAGATACCTCCGATAAACAGGAAGAGAGTAGTGAGTCCTACAAATAGTTTCTTCTTGATTGAAAAACGTACAATAGCTGTAAACATGACTTTCGTTGTATTATTATTTCACAGTACAAAATTACGGCCTATCTTCATCCGTTATCACTAAGAATAAATGAAGCGGAAAGATTGTGGGGTGAAGTGACGGATTGGGGAATTGAAAGATGTAAAATCATAGTTCTTGTTTCACTGCTGAACAAACATTTCTTTCAGTTTACTCGTTTAATATAAAAACAAACTAAATGTATATTCAGCATGAAAACATTCGTCTTGATGATGGTAAGCCTGTTGTTTGCAATTTCTTCGGAAGCGCAAAACAAGTCTTTTTATGATTTTACAGTGAAAACTATTGATGGTAAGGACTTTCCTCTTTCTTCACTGAAAGGTAAGAAAGTGCTGGTAGTCAACGTGGCATCTAAGTGTGGGCTGACGCCCCAGTATGCTCAACTGGAGAAACTATATGAGAAATATAAAGAAAAAAACTTTGTTGTTATCGGTTTTCCGGCGAATAACTTTATGGGACAAGAACCGGGTAGTAATGAGGAAATAGCCAAGTTCTGTTCTTTGAACTATGATGTTACTTTTCCGATGATGGCTAAGATTTCCGTTAAAGGAAAAGATATGGCTCCTCTTTACCAATGGTTGACGGAGAAAAAACAGAATGGAAAAGAAAGTGCACCGGTTCAGTGGAACTTTCAGAAGTTTATGATTGATGAGAACGGACATTGGGCGGGAGTTGTGTCTCCGAAAGAAAGTCCGTTCTCTGAAAAGATTATTACTTGGATAGAGAAGGAATAAGAGAGACTTTTTTCAGCTCTTCTTCGAAGTTGGGAGTGAAGATTCCTTTACCCAGATTTTCTTTTATTTCTTCGATCTTCCAAAATCGTCCACCGTCCAGTTCGTCGCTGGGATGGATTTCTTCCTCATAAACGGTTTTGTGGACAAAAACAAGCTCTTTTTCACGGCTGGATTCAAAAATATAACTGGTGAGAAGCTCGGGAGTGAAGTCTGTGATGCCTAATTCTTCACGGACTTCTCTCTTTAGGGCGATTTCTACGCTTTCGCCCAAATCAATATGTCCGCCTACAGCCGTATCCCATTTCCCCGGTTGAATGTCTTTCCATTCGGGGCGTTTCTGTAAGTAGATGTCTCCTTGGGCATTGAATACGTGAAGGTGAACTACCGGATGAAGCAGTTTGCTACCGCTGTGACATTCTCCGCGAGTGGCAGCTCCGGTGATATTTCCCTGTTCGTCTACGATAGGGAACATTTCCTGGTTATTATCGCTTGGCATAGTGTCTTTTATATTGGGTGAAATCTTACGGAGAGGAGAATATCTTATGGTATTAATAAAGAAGAATCTCCATAACTTAGGAATCGGAAATCATGCGCCAGTGCATAATCATAAATTGTGTGCCAATTCCCTTTTACAAAAGCTGAAACCAAAAGCAGCAAGGTACTTTGCGGCTGATGGAAATTAGTAACCATCGCTTTTACTATTTTATAATTGTATCCCGGTGCTATGATAATCTGTGTACTGGTGTGAAGGGTTTCCAAACCATTCCTGTCGAGATATCCTAATATCTTTTGCAACGCAACAACGGGAGGAATCTGGTCGTACTTTTCATAAGGCTGCCATTGTTTGACACGTAGTTCTTCTTCCGTAGCATACGGATTTTCAGCCAATGTAACTCCAATGTGATACAGGCTTTCCAGAGTCCGTACAGAAGTAGTCCCTACTGCAATAGCACAACCGTCGTGGTCAATCAGTTTTTTGATGGTGCTCCGGTTGACCGATATATATTCCGTGTGCATTTCGTGACCTTCGATTTCTTCACTTTTTACAGGTTTGAATGTGCCTGCTCCTACATGTAGAGTTAATTCTTCAAGATTAATCCCTTTTTCTTGAAGAGCATCCAATACTCGTGGAGTAAAATGTAATCCCGCCGTAGGCGCAGCTACCGAACCTTTAATCTTAGAATAAACAGTTTGATAAGTCTCCTTGTCACTTTCTTCCGTATCCCGGTTTAAGTAAGGAGGAATAGGAAGTTCTCCGAATACTTCAAGGATATCGGCAAACGTCACTTCCGGATTATCCCATGCAAAATCTACCCAATGGCTGGTTCCTTTGCATTCTCCTCGGGTAGCGGTCAGAGTAATGGGGAATCCTTTGACGGTCATTTCGCGTTTCAACTGTCTGTCTTTCCATTTCTTCAGATTGCCGATCATGCAAAGCCAGGCGGCATGTGCTGTCTGTTGGAAATTTAAGACATAATCGTTTGGCTGGATCGGTTCAAGACAAAACACTTCGATCAGTGCTCCCGTCTCTTTTCGAAAATGGAGGCGTGCCTGAATGACTTTTGTATTATTGAATATCATCAGGCTGCCTTGCGGCAGATATTCCGGCAAAGAAGTGAAAACATCTTCACTAACTTCTCCACGACGGTATATTAAGAGTTTGGACTGGTCGCGGGTAGGCAACGGGAATTTAGCAATACGTTCATCCGGAAGAGGATAACTGTATTCACTGATATGGATATGTCTAGGATCTTCTTTCATTGTTTTCTAAAATAAAAAGAGGTTAGAACCCATTCGGTTTCTAACCTCTTTAACCAGTCGGGGTGACTGGATTCGAACCAGCGACCACACGCC
>OBKV01001220.1_pt1 | contig 17136 bp, 9 predicted proteins | sample 1517301 | NCBI WGS metagenome assembly OBKV01 (sample SAMN04571685, study PRJEB22368) | human gut metagenome | biome: human gut; material: stool | host: Homo sapiens | place: Luxembourg | collected 2012-06-29 | reverse complement strand
CTCGCTCGCCACTAGCCATTGCATCCATTGTTCTAACAGGTTCAGGCGGAACAATCGGTTCATAATCATCCGGATCAAATCCCGGATTCAGTTTATTGTCACAAGCCGTCAGTCCGATAAGAAAAAACAGCAGGGCAAATTTGATTAGTTTTTTTGTTATCATATTGTTTCTCATATTATTATATTCCTAGTTTTAGTATGAATGAGGACATTCAATTGGTTCAAAGCGGCTCTTATCTCCATTATAAGTTGCAGGAAGTTCCGCTCCCCAGGCAGGTTTATTTTCGCTTATATTCTGCAAACAAACTTGCGCATCCAATCCGCTGCCGCCATTTCCCCAATTTTCAAAAACTGTAGTACCTCCGACACCTTTCGAGAATACCCAATATCCCATCAAGTCAGAGTGTTCTTCTGCATTAAGGATTTTGCACATATTCGCTTTAATTTCACTTTCGTCCAACGCTCTCTTCCACATCCGTGCCTGATAAACTTTGCAATATCCTACCCGATATGAATCTCCGGAACGTCCAATCAACAGTGCTTTATCATTTCCACCTACATCTGTCAGATTGAGAGATGAATTAGGGGCACAATCCTCATAAGAGTTATCTGCAGGAGTCAACGTTTCTCTCACCCCGTTTATATACATTTTATAAGCCTCTTTAGTACTTGATTTCGTTCCATCATATACAATGGCTATATGATACCATTTACCCGGAGTCTTACGTCCACCTTCCGAATCATCGCAATAAATAGTTTGCTGACTACGGAAACGGGGATCACTCTTACCATTAATTTTAGTGGCTATTTCAAAACGCGGATTCACATCCTTAGCTTCTGCACGAAGCAGGAATACACTTTCCAAACCTATAAACGATTGCATAGAACGAGTATAAGTCGGGTAGAACACAACCTCAAAAGTAAGCTGATTCATACTTTTCACCTCTGAATGTGATTCGGCATACTTTTTAATATCAATTTTAAAGCATACGTCATATTCCATACGATAACATACCGGATTCACATAAACTGGTAACGTCAATTTCTGGCCTGCCGCATCAGACAGTTCCAGTGTGGTAGCCCCGAGCTTCTTTCCTGTTAGTTTTAACTTGGTAGCCCCGTCTTCCGTAATCAATTCTGCGGTTTTCAAATAGGTTTTATTATCATCTGTGAGTTGTGCCAACTTATAATCACCATTCTTATCTGTTATCGTAATATTTACCGGATCGGCTCCAGTCTCGAACTTGGCAGTCAACGGAATAACTTGTCCGGATAGTTCACCCACTTCCAAAAACTTATCAGCACCTTCCGGTATGGAAATCTGATAATCTCCGTTACCGGTCAAAATCTTCACCAGTCTCTTTTCACCGATAAAAAGGTCAAAACCTTCTTCCGGTGCATCTACCGTCAAATCCCAGAGTTTTGCTACCCGAACCAGCACTCTAGCCACTTTCTTACGTCCATCTACTATTAATATAGTAGTTTCCGTACGGTTATTTTCTTCCAACTGGCTATTTTCGGTAGCTTTAATAGTCACCTTATTACCATTGATTGTAGCCGTCGCCACGTTTTCATCAAATGGCTTCACATAATAATCGCCATTACCGGAGGTGATACTCACCGTAATTTCGTCTCCTTGTAGTAGTGTCACCGAATTATTATCGACAACCAGATCTGTTGCCGGTTTCACTTCCTGTTCTTCTTTATCATCACTGCACGATACCATAAAAAATGGAATGGTCAATGCTGAAAGAAATAAAAAACTAAGTTTCCTTTTCATTAGATTAAAGATTAATAAATTAATACTTTTCAAGTTTATCTACTTAAAAACTTCGATGAGACAAAGATAAAATCACTAAACTCTACCAAAAGAAAATTAACTATCCTTTTTTACCTTTTGGCACGGATATTTACTATATTAACACGGATATTTACTTCTTCTTTTTCTTTAAAAATTCCCGCCACAGGCTACTGCTGAACCTCTTCCAAATGTTTCATCCGAAACTCTTTTGGCGTGCACTCATACTTTTCACGGAACACCTTAAAGAAAGTAACTTTGTTCGAGAATCCCGAATCGAATACAATTTCATCAATCGTCTTTTTAGTGGTCAGCAATAAATCTTTCGCTATGTGCAAACGACATTCCTTAATCAGATCGGTCGGGCTATCCTCTCCTATCTCTTCCATCTTCCGATAAAGACTCCGGGGACTGATTGCCAGTCGATCGGCGATATAACGCGGAGTCAAATCTTTGTTCGTTATATTATCATTGATAATCTTCAAAACCGACTGAAGGAACTTCTTCGACTCTTTATGCGTCAACTTCCCGTCCGACTTTTCAAAAGAACTGATCGGCGAACTGAAATAATTTTTCAACACCTCTTTCCGTTCTATCACCTGACAGACAGAGATACGAAGATACTCCGCACTAAACGGTTTTGTGATATACATTTCCGCACCGGCAGAAAGGGCTTCCATCTGTTGTTCCATCTCGTGTCGTCCGGAAACCACAATAATAGGAATATGCGCCGTCTCTTTCACCGATTTAATCCGCCTGGTCAGTTCAATGCCACCCATTCCCGGCATCATGACATCACAGATAATCACATTCGGATAAACCTCATTCATCACCTGATCCAGCCGTTCAGGATCTTGCAAGGTTACCACATTGAAGTCAGCCGAGAAGATTTCTCCAATAAACCATAGCATTTCGATTTCATCATCGACAACCAAAAGCGTAGGACGCATCTTATCAAACTCATACTGGGGAAGTTTCAGTATCGATTGAGTATCTATCTTAGGGATGTATTCCGCTGTGAGCCGCTTGGTTTCCGACACTCCGGTAGTCAGTTTCACGACCGGCAAGGTTAGTGTAAACATCACCCATCCGTCAGGAGTATTTTCCACTTTCAACGTACCATTCAGCAACTTTGCCATATTATAAGAGATGGCTAGCCCCAGTCCGTTCCGTGAAAAGTTCTTTTCATCCTGATTCTCGAAATTATCCAAAATGGCATACCGATTAAAAATATACTGAAAATCCTTTTCCTTGATGGTACTTCCTTCATTTGCTACACGAAGAGCCAGCATATTTTCCCGGCTCGTATCCACTTCAATCTTGATACTCTGTCCGTCGGGAGTATATTTAAAGGCATTAGAAATCAGATTAATAATAATTGTATTCAGGAATCCTTTGTCCGAGTTCCACATCACCTGCTCGGGTATCTTGCTCAAGAAAGTGATGTTTCTGGATTTAGCCATTTCAACAAACGTTTTGGCTATTCCTTTCACAATGGAAGACACATTCAATGACTCAACCCGCACTTCCCTGTTTCCCGTTTCAATCCGACGGAATTCGATCAACTCATGAATCAGGTTGTTGAGACGCTCCGCATTCGTCTGAATCATCTGTACGTAGTCCACGACAAATTTACTAAGTCCCTTCGATGAAAGGATTCGTCCGCAAGGACCATAAATCAAAGTCAGCGGAGTACAAAATTCATGTGCGATATTAGTAAAGAAACGAAGTTTGGACTCAAAGACATTCTTTTGATGGCGTTTCTCTATCTCGTTCAGCAATTCCTGCTTTTTACGTTTGGAGCGCAGGATAAAGGAACGTATCAGCAAGGCTGCCAGTAAAAGCAGACACAGGGCATAAATCAAATAAGCCCACCAGGAAGCATACCACGGATCACCTATACGAATCACCAGAGAATAGACATCACTCTCTTTATCAAAGACACTATTGTAATATTTCACCAGTAAGGTATATTCGCCGGGAGCCATATTCGTAAAAGAGACTCCGCTTTCCGAACCATTGTTTACCCATTGGTCACTCAATCCTTTCAGTTTATAAAAATAGGTACAGTTATTACCATTCAGATAATCCACAGAGGCAAATGAAACAGAAAAGAAATTCTGGTCATACTGCAAATTCAAGACTTCAGTTTCTTTTTTCCGGGTGAGAAATTCGCCCAGATTGTATTGTTCACCGAAGATAGACAGCTTATCAAAATAAACAGGAGGCATATAAAGCTGCTCCGGACGGCCATCCGCCCGGATAGCTACGACTCCATTGATTCCGCCAAAGAACAGAGTACCAGTCCGGGAATCCCGAAAAGCGGCACCGTCACTAAACTCTACCACTTTTAAACCATCTCCAAAGCCATACGAACGAAAGACATTCCTTTTCGTATCGAAATTGATTAATCCGAGATTGGTGCTCAACCAGAAGTTGTCGGACGAGTTTCTAAGAATTGCATGAATGGTATTATTCAGGAAACCATTCTTGGCATTGAAGAGCTGATAAGAGGTTTCCGATGTGTACTTTATCAATCCGTAGCTCGTTCCGAAAAGATAGTTATTGCTGCTGTCTTTACTGATAGCGAGAATATTATTCAGGGTCATGTTTTCGTATTTGTGAGTAGACACCGGTTCCAGGCCATTCGTCGTTTCGTTATAGCGGAATACCCCATATCCTTTATTGCCAAACAACAGGTTGGCTTCATTCTCCGCATAAATAGTAAAGAAATAGTTCGATCCCAGTTCGCCGTCATTGATGATGTAACGTTGCGCATCCACAATCACCGGATTGTCCGGTGTTCCGGCAATACGAGCTTTCACCACTCCCATGCCGACACTCGCCAGCCACAGTTCGGAATCTGCTGTTTCGTAAATGTCATGGATGTATTTGAAATCTTCGTTACCGATCCGTATTGGTATACTCTTGATACGTTTTTCCCGATATGAATAATAAGTTAATCCTTCTTCGTCTCCTATCCAAAGCAAATTCCGGTGGCTCTTGGCAAAACAATAAACGGCATTACTACTCAAAGCACTATTAGAGGTAGTCAACACCTCCGCCCGACAGTCGGAGATGTTTTTATCGAATTCGTAATCATAGATTTTAAGAATTCCGTTTCCTTTGGTTCCCACCCAGAAAGTACGTTCATCATCAAGATAGATGGCACGCACGGGGCGTTCTATTTTCTCGGTATAATTGCTAAGCACCATTGATTTGATAGAATAAAGCGGGTTCGAATAAAGATAAACACCCTGCCCGTCGGTACCAATCCAAACAACATCCTGAAAACGGTCTTTCTTGAGACAGAATACACCGCTGTTGATAGGTAACGACTGAATTTGATAATGATTCGTCTCCTTCTGTTTCTCCAACAGCAGAATACCATCCATCAAAAAGCCCACAAAATAGCTGTTATGATAATGAACGATGGAAGAAATTTTACCACGTTCCTGTATTTCCTTACCCAGATTGGCAATAAACTCATTCTTCTGAGTCGGAATATGGAAAGCATAGAAATTAAATTCCTTGTCTATGTAATAAAGAGATTGCTCGTCATTGAAACAATAAATCAAGGAAGTCTGATAAATCAGGTTCGTTTTCTGGGGTAACAGGGTGATATCTCCCGATGCGGCTTCCTGCTGTATATCATAACAGCGGTTATATCCTTTCATGACTACCCACATCCGGTTGTTACCGTCGATAAAGAAGTTTACGATATCGGAAATCGGGATTCCCGTGATATTGATTTTCTTGAAGACTCCTTCTTTTTTATGATAATAATAAATGCAGTTACTATCCTGGATAATGAACAGATTACCATGACTATCCTTATTCATAAAGAAGAGTTTCTGAAATTCATTATAGTGAGTGATTGTATTGGTTTTCCGGTTCAAACGGTTCAGCCCATAGTAGGTTTGAATCCAGTAAATATCTTCGCCCGTATACACAATATTGTCAATCAGATTACCAGATAAGTAATCCTCCTTGTCACGAGTCTTAAATTCCTCAATCTCCTGTCCATCATAAATATTCAGCCCGTCGCAGGTCCCGATCCACATCAATCCACGCTCATCCTGGCACAGAGATGTAATCGAACTATTAGACATATACTCTTTATCTGCAACTTGCTTCAAATTATAAGCATAAGCGTTATGTATCAACAGATTAAGAGAAAAGAATAGAATAAAAACCAACTGTTTTCCCATAGTGTATTATTCTTAGATTTGCTATATGACAAAGGTAAACAAAAAAACATTCCGAGCTTTTTTTTGGCCGGAATATAAGTAAAGCTCCGTGCCAGAGTAGTTAATTTCAGCGACAAGAAACGATTTAGCCCCTCTATTACTAGAAGCACATTCCTTTTCTCCCTATTTTCGTCGTAGAAATTATTTTCAAATCAATAAATTCATTTGTTCATGAAAACACATTTTTCATTTAAACACTTGCTATTTCTTGGAGGTGCCGTGTTGTACAGCCTGCAATCTTCTGCCGTTAAGAATCCGGTAGACTATGTCAGCACACTGGTAGGCACTCAGTCCAAGTTTGAACTGTCTACCGGAAACACGTATCCGGCTACGGCATTGCCGTGGGGAATGAATTTCTGGACACCGCAGACCGGTAAAATGGGAGACGGTTGGGCGTACACGTATGATGCCGACAAAATCCGGGGCTTCAAACAAACACATCAGCCCAGTCCCTGGATGAACGACTACGGGCAGTTTGCCATCATGCCTATCACCGGCGGACTGGTATTCGATCAAGACCGACGTGCCAGTTGGTTCTCTCACAAAGCGGAAGTTGCCAAACCTTATTATTATAAGGTATACCTTGCCGACCATGATGTAACAACCGAGCTTGCTCCTACGGAGCGTGCCGTCATGTTCCGTTTCACGTATCCGGAGACAAAGAATGCCTACGTGATTGTAGACGCTTTCGACAAAGGTTCTTATGTGAAAGTGATTCCGGAAGAAAACAAGATTATCGGCTATTCAACCAAGAATAGCGGCGGTGTGCCGGAAAACTTCAAAAACTATTTCGTGATTCAATTCGACAAACCGTTCACATTCGTTTCCACAGTTTTCGAAAACAACATTCTTCCGAATGAAACAGAAGCAAAAGGAAACCACACAGGGGCCGTGATCGGATTCGCCACGAAAAAGGGAGAAATCGTACACGCACGTGTTGCTTCCTCCTTTATCAGCCCCGAACAGGCGGAGTTGAATCTCAAAGAGCTTGGCAAAAACAGTTTCGACCAACTGGTAGCGAACGGAAGAGAGATTTGGAACCGTGAAATGAGTAAAATAGAGATAGAAGACGATAATATCGATAATTTACGTACCTTCTATTCCTGTTTATACCGTTCCATGCTTTTTCCACGCAGTTTCTACGAGATAGATGCTAAGGGACAAGTCATGCATTACAGCCCCTACAACGGCGAAGTGCGTCCCGGTTATATGTTTACCGACACCGGATTCTGGGACACGTTCCGCTGCTTGTTCCCTTTCCTCAACCTGATGTATCCGTCAATGAATCAAAAGATGCAGGAGGGACTAGTAAATACTTACAAGGAAAGCGGTTTCCTGCCGGAATGGGCCAGCCCGGGACATCGGGATTGTATGGTAGGCAACAACTCGGCTTCCGTAGTGGCCGACGCTTACATCAAAGGATTGCGAGGATATGATATCGAAACTCTTTGGGAAGCATTGAAACATGGAGCAAATGCACATCTTCGCGGGACTGCTTCAGGTCGTCTCGGTTACGAATCTTACAACCAACTGGGATATGTTGCCAACAATATCGGCATAGGACAAAACGCTGCACGTACACTGGAGTATGCATATAACGACTGGGCAATTTATACATTAGGCAAGAAACTCGGTAAACCGGAGAGCGAAATCGACATTTATAAGAAACGCGCGCTGAACTACAAAAATGTCTATCACCCGGAACGCAAACTGATGGTTGGCAAAGATAACAAAGGCGTATTCAATCCGAATTTCGATGCAGTGGACTGGAGTGGTGAATTTTGCGAAGGGAATAGCTGGCACTGGAGCTTCTGTGTATTCCACGACCCGCAAGGACTTATCAACCTGATGGGAGGCAAGAAAGAATTCAACGCGATGATGGATTCCGTCTTTGTCATCCCGGGTAAACTGGGAATGGAAAGCCGCGGCATGATTCACGAAATGCGTGAAATGCAAGTAATGAACATGGGGCAATATGCGCACGGCAACCAGCCTATTCAGCACATGGTATATCTCTACAACTATTCGAGCGAGCCCTGGAAAGCCCAATACTGGATACGTGAGATTATGAACAAGCTATATACCGCCGGTCCCGACGGTTATTGCGGTGACGAAGACAACGGACAGACTTCCGCCTGGTATGTATTCTCCGCACTCGGTTTCTATCCGGTTTGCCCGGGAACGGATGAATATATCATAGGAACCCCGCTTTTCAAATCAGCGAAGTTACATCTGGAGAACGGAAAGACCATCACAATCAAGGCAGATAACAACCAGCTTGACAACCGCTACATCAAGGAAATGAAAGTAAACGGGAAATCACAAACCCGTAATTTCCTTACACATGACCAGCTGATTAAAGGTGCTAATATTCAATTTCAAATGAGCCCCGTACCCAATAAACAACGGGGAACCACAGAAAAAGATGTACCTTACTCTCTTTCGTTTGAATAAAATATTGTACTTTTGGAGATCAATGAATTATCTACCAAACAAACTATAAAAACATGAAACTGAAAAACCTTTTACTAATTGCCCTTGTTGCGATCGTCTTTTGCGGTTGTCAAAGTAACTATCAGCCTACTTCTATCACCGTTGCCTCCTACAATTTGAGAAACGCCAACGGTGGCGATTCAATCAACGGAAACGGTTGGGGACAACGTTACCCGGTCATTGCCCAAATAGTGCAATACCACGATTTCGATATTTTCGGCACGCAGGAGTGCTTTATTCATCAACTGAAAGATATAAAAGAGGCATTACCCGGTTATGATTATATCGGTGTAGGTCGCGACGACGGCAAAGAGAAAGGTGAACATTCTGCTATTTTCTATCGCACAGACAAGTTTGACGTGATAGAGAAAGGTGATTTCTGGTTGTCGGAAACTCCCGACGTGCCGAGCAAAGGATGGGATGCCGTGTTGCCGCGTATTTGCAGTTGGGGACACTTCAAATGCAAAGATACCGGCTTCGAATTCCTTTTCTTCAACCTGCACATGGACCATATCGGCAAGAAGGCACGTGTGGAAAGTGCATTCCTCGTACAGGACAAGATGAAAGAACTTGGCAAAGGCAAAGAGCTTCCGGCCATCCTGACGGGAGACTTCAATGTCGACCAGACCCACCAGTCTTATGATGCTTTTGTGAGCAAAGGGGTGTTGTGCGACTCTTACGAGAAGGCCGGCTTCCGCTATGCTATCAACGGCACGTTCAACGACTTCGACCCGAACAGCTTTACGGAAAGCCGTATCGACCATATATTCGTTTCTCCGTCTTTCCAAGTGAAAAGATATGGTGTGCTGACTGATACTTACCGCAGCATCGTAGGCAAGGGAGAAAAGAAGCAGGCGAACGATTGCCCGGAAGAAATCGACATCAAGACTTATCAGGCGCGCACTCCTTCAGACCATTTCCCCGTAAAGGTGGAACTGGAGTTTGACCAGCGTCAGCAGAAATAATCTTTGTATCTAGTTATAACCTGAAAGTTTCACCACACAACCCGATATTCCTATGAGAAATATATGTTTTGTAGCCTGTATGTTATTTTGCCTTACCTCCGCAGTGGGAAAGACGCCGGGAAATACCCGTTATCTTTCTATTGCCGACTCAATTCTATCTAATGTATTGAATCTCTATCAGACGAATGACGGACTACTAACAGAAACGTATCCTGTCAATCCCGACCAAAAAATTACTTATCTGGCGGGCGCAGAACGGAACGCTGAAGGCTTCTTTTCTATGGCCGTATTCCGGGATGATGTCGGGTTGTGTGGCTTTATACAAAGCGACCGGAAACAAGAAGTACAAAAAGATTCTCGAGAAAAGAATTCTACCGGGAATGGAGCAGTATTGGGATAACAGTCGCTTGCCGGCCTGTTATCAGTCATACCCCACCAAGTACGGGCAGCACGGACGTTATTATGACGATAACATCTGGGTTGCACTGGATTACTGCGATTATTACCAACTGACTCACAAGCCTGCATCTTTGGAAAAAGCCGTTGCATTGTATCAATATATCTACAGTGGATGGAGCGATGAGATAGGCGGTGGCATCTTTTGGTGTGAACAGCAGAAGGAAGCGAAGCATACTTGTTCCAATGCACCGTCTACTGTGCTCGGTGTCAAGTTGTACCGGCTGACGAAGGATGCCAAATACCTCGAAAAAGCAAAAGAGACGTATGCCTGGACGAAAAAGCATCTGTGCGACCCTACCGACCATCTTTACTGGGATAACATCAACCTGAAAGGGAAAGTTTCCAAAGAGAAGTACGCCTACAACAGTGGACAGATGATTCAGGCGGGCGTATTGCTCTATGAAGAAACGGGAGATGAACAGTATTTGCGCGATGCACAGCAGACAGCCGCAGGAACTGATGCTTTTTTCCGCACAAAAGCCGACAAGAAAGACCCGACTGTCAAAGTGCATAAAGACATGGCCTGGTTTAACGTGATCTTATTCAGAGGACTGAAAGCTCTGTATAAGATTGACAAGAATCCGGCGTATGTCAATGCGATGGTGGAAAATGCACTTCACGCCTGGGAAAACTACCGGGATGAAAACGGATTATTAGGCAGGGATTGGTCGGGACACAACAAGGAACAGTATAAATGGCTGCTCGACAATGCCTGTCTTATTGAATTCTTTGCAGAGATTTAACACTTCTTCTCCGCAACACTTTCATAATCAATACTAATCAACAAAAAAAGACTATTACCATGAATATAACTAAAGCCTTTTGTTTGTCCATAGCACTCTTTGGTGCTAGCAATATGCAGGCTATAACGAACAGTGATTTTGTCATCCAACAAGATAATACCAAAATCAACAACTATCAGACGAACCGTCCGGAAACATCGAAACGTCTGTTTGTCTCACAAGCTGTGGAACAACAGATTGCGCATATCAAGCAACTGCTGACGAATGCCCGCTTAGCATGGATGTTCGAAAACTGTTTCCCGAACACACTGGATACTACTGTTCATTTTGACGGTAAAGACGATACGTTTGTTTATACAGGTGACATCCACGCCATGTGGTTGCGCGATTCGGGTGCACAAGTATGGCCTTACGTGCAACTCGCCAACAAAGACGCAGAACTGAAAAAAATGCTCGCCGGCGTTATCAAACGTCAGTTCAAGTGTATCAATATCGACCCGTATGCCAATGCTTTCAACATGAATTCCGAAGGCGGCGAATGGATGAGTGACCTTACGGACATGAAGCCCGAACTGCACGAACGCAAATGGGAAATCGACTCGCTCTGTTATCCTATCCGTCTCGCTTATCATTACTGGAAGACGACGGGAGACGCCAGTATATTCTCCGACGAATGGCTTACAGCCATCGCCAAGGTTCTGAAAACGTTTAAGGAACAGCAACGAAAAGAAGACCCGAAAGGTCCTTATCGTTTCCAACGTAAAACGGAACGTGCACTCGATACGATGACCAACGACGGCTGGGGTAATCCTGTAAAGCCGGTCGGACTGATTGCTTCTGCTTTCCGTCCTTCGGATGATGCTACAACTTTCCAGTTCCTCGTTCCATCCAACTTCTTTGCTGTAACTTCATTGCGCAAAGCTGCCGAAATTCTGAATACAGTCAACAAGAAACCTGATTTAGCTAAAGAATGTACTACACTGTCGAACGAAGTGGAAGCAGCCCTGAAAAAATATGCGGTTTACAATCATCCGAAATATGGCAAAATCTATGCTTTCGAAGTGGACGGTTTCGGCAATCAACTGTTAATGGATGATGCCAATGTGCCGAGTCTCATTGCCCTGCCTTATCTTGGGGATGTGAAAGTGAACGATCCTATTTATCAGAATACCCGTAAGTTTGTATGGAGCGAAGATAATCCTTACTTCTTCAAAGGTACTGCCGGCGAAGGAATTGGCGGTCCGCACATCGGATATGATATGATTTGGCCCATGAGTATTATGATGAAAGCATTCACCAGTCAAAACGACGCAGAAATCAAGACCTGCATCAAAATGCTGATGGATACGGATGCCGGAACAGGGTTCATGCATGAATCTTTCCACAAGAACGACCCGAAGAACTTTACTCGTTCCTGGTTTGCATGGCAAAATACGCTGTTTGGAGAACTAATCCTAAAACTCGTGAATGAAGGCAAGGTAGACTTACTAAATAGTATTCAATAGTCTTCTATTATGTTTTTATTGTATTCCTGCTTATGAGATAACTGTTTCTAACCTTGAAGCTTACGCTTCCAAAGTAGTTTCAAGGTTGAAGAACTTTAGTTTCACGCCTTTGAAACCACAGTTTCAAGTAAGAGAAACTAGAGTTTCTCGCTGACGAAACAAAAGTTTCAAGCAATAGAACTTTTAGTTTCAAGTACTGAAACTCTCTCTTCCGTAATAGTCTGATAATCCTTGAATACCGCTCCGGATAGAGAAATAAGTACCCACATAGCAGAGAAACAATAAAATCCTTGCTTTCAACAAAGTGACAGCAAAGTTGTCGTCACCTTGCCGTCACATCATGCTGTCACACTGCAGTATATTTATAATCAATCATTTATGCCCAATCAGGTGACAGATGACAGCATTTTATTTATTTTCCAATTTATATGTAGGGAGTATATGACTCCTAAAAAATAAATGACCCATATAATATGAACAATATGAAATCAACTTTTTTATTCCTACTTACTACAACCATGATGACCTGTACTGCCTACGGACAGTCTTCCAATCATAAAGAGAACAAATTACCCGATTGGGCTTTCGGTGGTTTCGAACGTCCAAAGAATGTCAATCCGGTAATATCTCCTATAGAAAACACTAAGTTTTACTGTCCATTGACCAAAGATTCTATTGCGTGGGAATCGAACGATACATTCAATCCGGCTGCTACACTCTACAATGGTGAGATTGTCGTGTTATACCGTGCAGAGGATAAATCAGGTGTCGGTATCGGACACCGGACTTCTCGCCTCGGTTATGCCACTTCTACCGACGGCACACATTTCCAACGGGAAAAGACTCCTGTATTCTATCCGGATAATGATTCACAAAAAGAGTTGGAATGGCCCGGCGGCTGCGAAGACCCACGAATTGCCGTAACCGATGACGGATTATATGTAATGATGTACACCCAATGGAATCGCCATGTACCTCGCCTGGCAGTAGCGACCTCCCGCAACCTAAAAGACTGGACAAAACACGGTCCTGCTTTTGCCAAAGCATTTGATGGAAAGTTCTTCAACCTGGGTTGTAAGTCCGGCTCTATCCTGACCGAAGTTGTTAAAGGGAAACAGGTTATCAAGAAAGTCAACGGGAAATACTTTATGTACTGGGGAGAGGAGCATGTATTCGCAGCTACTTCCGACGACTTAATCCACTGGACACCGATTGTCAACATTGACGGTTCCCTAAAAAAGCTGTTTTCTCCCCGTGACGGCTACTTCGACAGCCATCTCACCGAATGTGGGCCTCCGGCTATCTACACTCCGAAAGGAATTGTCCTTCTTTATAATGGTAAGAACCATTCAGGAAGAGGTGACAAACGCTATACCGCCAATGTCTATGCTGCCGGACAAGCACTCTTCGACGCCAATGATCCTACCCGCTTTATCACCCGTCTCGATGAACCGTTCTTCCGTCCGATGGATAGCTTTGAAAAGAGTGGGCAATATGTGGATGGAACCGTATTTATAGAAGGAATGGTCTACTTCAAAAACAAATGGTATTTGTATTATGGTTGTGCTGACTCCAAAGTAGGAGTAGCCGTTTATGATCCGAAACGACCGGCAAAAGCTGATCCGCTTCCATAGTTATAAAAATAGTCTTGATTACATTCTTTTTTAAAGGAAAGATGTACTTATTTCTTAAAACTATATTCCCCAAAACGGCTGAAAACAGTAAGTTCTTGTTAAGGATTTGCTTTTCAGCCGTTTCTAGTATAAAATAAAGCTTTCCGAAGCAGAATTAAATGCTACAATCGGAAAGCCTTATAATACCTATTGAAAACTGAATTGAATATTGAGAACCAGCTTTATTCTTTCATTGTCGGAGGCTTCTTCCTCCTTTCAACAATTAGCTGTCTTTTATAAGTAAGCCATCTTTATCCATTTATCTTATTCAAAACAACCGGTCTGTTTGCCGGAGCCTTACCAAAATTCTTATTAGGCTTTTTCCCCATTACAAACTTCAATGTGCTGCCATTTATTATATCCTGATAAGTGATATAACTCTTATCATAAGGCTTGCCATTCAAATACACTTTCTGGATATAGATATTTTCTTTGCTGTTATTGGGTGCTTCTACAGTAAAAGTGTTACCACCACGTACCTTCACTTCTACTTTCTTAAAACAAGGGCTACTGAAAACAAATACACCATCCGACGGGTTCACCTGATAGAGTCCCATAGATGAAAGAAGATACCAGGCAGACATTTGGCCACAATCCTCATTACCGATGATACCGTCCGGCTGGTCTGTGTAAAAATCGCTCATGATAAAACGAACCTTTTCCGCCGTTTTCCATTGTTCACCGGCATACGCGTAAAGATAAGCAACATGATGGCTCGGTTCATTTCCATGTGCATATTGTCCGATCAATCCGGTTATGTCGCTCGATGCTCCTTCCCCCATACTGTCGGTATTGGTAAAGAAACCATCAAGCTTCGTTGTAAAAGGTTTGTCACCTCCAAACAAGGCAATCAGCCCATAGGGGTCTTGTGGAGCAAAGAAAGTATATTGCCATCCGTTTCCTTCACAGAAATCTCCAACAGTATGGATGGAACGTGCCGGATCGTAAGGAGTACGCCAAGAGCCGTCTTCCAGTTTCGGACGAATGAAATGGATAGAAGAATCAAAATAGTTCTTGTAATAATGAGCACGTTTTGAGAATGTTTCAGCATCTTCTGTCTTTCCCATCTTACGTGCCATAGCGGCAATTCCCCAGTCGTCTACTGCATACTCCATGGCTATGGAAGTAGCTTCATGAACTTTGTCGGCAGGGATATAGCCTTTTTTGACTACATAAGGTACTCCTTTCTGCTTTTCATAAGTAGCTGTAGCTATCATTGCTTGCAATGCTTCTTCCGCATCGAACCCGGTAAATCCTTTCAGATATGCATCGGCAATCACCGGCACGGAGCTATACCCCGGCATCTGATCGGTCTCTCCACTCATCAAAGGCCAGATAGGGAGTTTGTCCTGCTGACGATAGATGGAAATCATCGAATTGACTACATGGTCAACCATTTCAGGTTGAGTAATAGTCATCAAAGGATTTAATGCACGGTAGGTATCCCATAAAGAAAGAGTCGTATAGTTGGCTTTCTTCGGGTCTGTGTAAATCATGTCATTCATCCCTCTATACTCTCCATTCACATCGCAAAAAAGCGTAGGGGCAATCATAGTATGATAATGGGCGGTATAGAATACACGTTTGGAAGCCTCATCATCAGTCTCTACTGTCATCTTCTCCAGTTGCTTATTCCATCGGTCGGCACTCATATCCACCACCTTATCAAAATCCCAGTGAGTAAGTTCGGATTGCAGGTTCATCGCTGCGTTGTCACAGCTGACAGAAGAAAGGGCGACTTTTATCTTCACTTCCTTCACGTTACCAAAAGTGAGGACACTCTTCACCGATGCCACTTTCAGTTGGTCCCAAGGTTGCGGGGTATTATCATCATAGGCAGTAAACTGCTCTATCTTCTTATCACTTTTCAACACAAAATAAACTTTGCGGGAAGGACTCCAGCCTCTCACATAACGATAACCCTCTACTGTATAATCATCTACCTTACGGATATAGCTGTCGTAAGCATTCGATCCGTTTCCTTCACGTAAGTCGATTAATATGGAAGCCGGTTTTCCTTCAGGATAAGTATAACGATGGAAGCCTACACGATCTGTAGCTGTCAGCTCGGCTTTGATATTGTAACGGTCGAGAAGCAAAGAGTAATATTCGGGACGGGCGATTTCATTCGCATGAGAATATCTGGAAGCATACCCATCACGTATATCATCCTGATTGCCTCTGGGAGTACGGATCTCATTCAATGGCATGATGAGAATATCACATAAGTCAGTACAGCCCGTACCGCTCAAATGGGTATGTGAAAAGCCAATTAAAATACTATCGGAATAATGATAACCCGAGCACCAGTCCCAACCTTTATGGATATTGGTAGGACCCAGCTGTACCATTCCATACGGAACACTCGTCCCAACAAAGACGTGTCCATGATAACCGGATCCGATATACGGATCGACGTACTGCAATAATCCTTCACTTTCTGAATAGTTCTGTTGCGCTACTCCATTTCCCGCTGCAAGCAAGACACAAGAAGTAAGTGCAAGTAGTTTAAATGCCTTCATTCGTATTTTTCTTTGGTATGATTGAAAATTATAGTTAGCGAATGGTGCAAATATACTACCTATTTAGGAATTAACTAACTGTCGCTAGAGTTTACAAGAAAAATGGCAGGCAGGTTTACTCTTTTGGCAAGTTCCAACCACAGATTTACACGGTTTTCCACAGAAAAACTGCGTACCGTCTACTAAATAACATAATAAATGAATCTGTGGAAATCCGTGTTAATCTATGGCGAATCCTTTCCATAAATTCCCTTCGGGAAGAGGAGCTTCAAGCTCTATCAGTTCTTTTGAGACAGGATGTACGAACCGTACTCTCCGGGCATGCAGACAAATGCTCCCATCCGGATTGGAGCGTGGAGAGCCATATTTCAAATCTCCCTTGATAGGGCATCCCATTTTTGCCAGCTGACAACGAATCTGATGATGACGTCCGGTTTTTAAATCGACTTCGAGCAAATAGTAATTCTCCGAATGACCGATCAACCGGTAATGCAAGATCGCTTTCTTGCTGTTCGGCACTTCTTTGTCGTATGCATAACTTTTGTTCTGCTTTTCATTACGTACAAGAAAATGTACCAGTTCACCTTCCGGTTCTTGCGGAGCATTTTTCACAACCGCCCAATAAGTCTTTTTCACCTCACTGGTGCGAAACATTTCGTTGAGCCTTGTTAATGCCTTACTCGTTTTGGCAAAAATAACAAGACCGCTTACGGGGCGGTCCAGCCGGT